>ERZ780014.488-NODE-488-length-17449-cov-4.89974_pt1 | contig 17449 bp, 13 predicted proteins | sample MGYA00511929_ERZ780014 | MGnify/ENA primary metagenome ERZ780014 (study PRJEB29588, sample SAMEA2155132) | human gut metagenome | biome: human gut; feature: human-associated habitat; material: faeces | place: Denmark | collected 2008/2010 ...
CCGCCTCCGTGCCCTCCGCGGGACTCACGAAGTTTATCGAGGCGCACGGCGGCGAGCATATCCGCTTCAAGCGCGGCTATAAGAACGTCATCAACAAGCAGATAGAATTGAACCGCGCGGGAGTCGATTGCCCGCTTGCGATAGAGACCTCCGGTCACGCCGCATTCAGGGAGAACTATTATCTCGACGACGGCGCGTATCTTGTCACGAAGCTCATAATCAAAGCGGCTCTGCTCAACAAGAGCTTCATCTCCGACCTCGAAGAGCCGGCGGAGGAGCTTGAACGCAGATTCAAAATCAACCTCGAGGATTTCAAGCCCTACGGCGATAAGGTCATAGCCGACCTCAAAGCGCTCGCCGAGAAGCGTGACGGCTGGCAGGCCGAGAAGATAAACTATGAGGGCATCAGGATAAATACCGATAAGTCAAACGGCGACGGCTGGTTCCTGCTGCGCATGAGCGTGCATGACCCGATTCTCGTCTTGAACCTCGAGAGCAATTCGGAGGGCGGCACGGCAAAAATGCTTTCCGACGTGACGGAATTTTTGAAGGCATACGATAAGCTCAACTGATTTTTAACGGCGTGCGGGCTTTAAAAAGCGGCGCACGCCGTTTTAATAGCCCTTCCCGCTTGACTACAGCGCCCGCTGTATGATAATATTATTGCAAGACTTTTATATCCCCGGAGGGTAATCATGGCAAAAAATGCAAAGAAAGAAATGTGGCAGGATATAGATGTGTATTCTGTCAACACAGAGCCGCGCAGTGCAGCCGGCTTTCCGTGCAGCGCCGCATGGGAGAAAAAGACCGTCAGCCTCAACGGAATTTGGAAATTCCGCTATTGCGAGAGCGTCAACGACATTATCGAGGGCTACTATGCTCCCGACTTCGATGTCAGCTCCTTTGACGATTTGGAGGTTCCGTCCGAATGGCAGATAAAGGGCTACGATATCCCGATATATACGAACATCAATTATCCCAAGGCTATCTCTACCACGAGGATTCCCTACATAAAGCCGGAGCTCAACTCCTGCGGACTCTATGTGCGCGAGTTTGAGGTTGAGGATACCGACGACAACGTGTTCATTCATTTCGGTGGAATCAATTCGAGCGGCGAAGTGTTCGTCAACGGAAAATTCGTCGGCTATTCTCAGGATACCTTCGACGAGTGCGAGTACGATATAACGGACTTTGTTCATCCGGGTGTCAACCGCCTTGCCGTCACCGTGCGCCGCTACTGCTCGGGCAGCTATCTTGAGGATCAGGATATGTGGCGCCTCTCGGGCATCTTCCGCGATGTGACGCTCGTCTATGAGCCGAAGATTTTTATCGAGGATATGTATATGCGCAGCGAGATGGCGGAGGACTTCAAGTCCGCCGTGTTCAAGCTTGACTGTGTTGTTAAGGCGCGCCGCGCTCAGTTTGACGGCGGCAAGCTCAAGGTCGATATCCTCCGCGCCGACGGCGCAAAGTTCGCTTCGGCAGAGGCGGAGGTAAAGGCTCTTGCGGACGGCGAATTTTGCAATGTGACCTTTGAAATGCCCGTTGAAAATTTCGAGCTCTGGAGCCATGAGGACCCCTATCTCTACACCGTTCAGGTCACTCTTTCCGGCGGCGATTATACCGACCGCAGAGAGCATAAGTTCGGCTTCAGAGAAGTGAAAATAACGCCCTATGACAGCAAGACGGGCAGAGGTCCCTTCATCCTGCTCAACGGCGTTCCGCTGAAGATTTGCGGCGTCAACCGCCACGATTTCCATCCGGATTACGGCCATGCCGTGCCGGAGAGCATTATAAGAAGCGACCTCGAGCTGCTCAAAAACAGCAACATAACAAACGTGCGTACCTGCCACTATCCGAACTCGCGCCGTTTCTATGAGCTGTGCGACGAGATAGGTATTCTCGTCATGAGCGAGAACAACCTCGAAACTCACGGCCTTGCCACGCGCGTCCCGCGCAGCGATCCGCATTGGACTGCCGAGTGCTGCTATCGCGTGCGCAATATGGTCAACAGCTATAAGAACCACTCCTGCATCCTCTTTTGGTCTCTCGGCAACGAGTCCGGCAACGGCAACGCCTTCGCCGAGATGAAGAAGGAGATTTTGAAGATAGACAAGACCCGTCCGGTTCACTATGAGCCCGACGCAAAGCTCAAGACGAGCGACCTGTTCAGCGAGATGTACACCGTGCAGACCGCGATGAAGAGCATAGGCGAGAACAAGCCGCATACCCACAGCCGCGCGCTTTGGAACCTCGGTCTCGGCTATCACCTCAAGCCCTCCGATTATGTCGACAAGCCGTTTATTGAGTGCGAGTATTCCCACGCCATGGGCAACAGCATGGGCAACTTCGCCGACTATTGGGAAGATTTCAAGAAATATGACCGTCTCGCCGGCGGATATATTTGGGATTTTGCCGACCAGTCGATAAGAACAAAGACCGCAGACGGCAGAGACAAGTGGAACTACGGCGGCGACTTCGGCGACAAGCCAAACGACTCTAACTTCGCCTTCAACGGCGTTTTCCGCGCCGACCGCACGCCCAACCCGCACTATTATGAGGTCGTCAAGTGCTATCAGCAGGCGGATTTCTCGCTCAGGAGCGGCAAGATAACCGTTCTCAACCGCTTCATGTTCACCTCTCTCGATAACTTCAGGCTCCGTCTCGAGCTGCGCGAGCAGGGCAAGCTTATCGACTCCGCAGAGCTCGAGCTTCCCGACAAGGGCTATCTCGAAAAGGCGGTTGTCGATGTCCCGTTCGATCTCAAAACCGAGAGCGAGCGCACACTCGACTGCGAGCTTATTCTGCGCCGCGACATAATGGCGCTCGAAGCGGGTCATATAATGGCGCGCGAGCAGTTTGTTCTGGGCAAATACAACTATTCCTCCGTCGCCCCGAAAGCGGACGGCAAGAAGGTTAAGTTTGAATATTCGAAGAGAGACCGCTGCTATATCGTCACCGGTGAGAACTTCGAAGTCAGGCTCAACAAAAAGACGGGCGAGCTCTGCTCGTATAAGAAGAACGGAGTCGAGCATATCGACCGCGGCAGCCGTCCGCAGTTCTCCCGCGCAAATACGGACAACGAGCGTATGGCTCAGGTGCCGTTCGAGTGGGTCAAGACCTTTATCGGACTTCACGCTTTCGAGAACGCGGAACGCATGATGCGCCCGACCTCGATAAAGGCGGAGCAATTCGGCAACTGCGTCAAGCTCAGCGTCAAGTGGCGCACGAAGTACCTGTCCGGCATAGTCACGGAATATCTCGTGTTCCCGGACGGCACGGTTTCCGCGTCGCTCACCTGCAAGAACATCACTCCTGTCGATCTGCCGCGCTACGGTCTGACCTTTGAGCTGACCGACGGAGTCGACGGAATAGAGTATTACGGCAAGGGCCCGCACGAGAACTACTGCGACCGCAAGACGGGCGCACGTCTTGGAGTCTACCGCTTCCAGAGTGCGGAGAGCTTCATTCACGATTACCTGTTCCCGCAGGAGAATGCGAACCGCTGCGATGTCAGATGGCTCAAGGTCGGCAGCGAGAGGGGAGTCACCGTTTCCGCGGCGGACACTCCGTTCGAGATGAGCGTGCATCCTTATACCAAGAAGGCGCTCTACAATGCGGCTCACTCCTGCGAGCTTGAGAGAAGCACCAACCTGACCGTCAATATCGACGGCAGACAGCAGGGAGTCGGCGGCGATATCCCCGCAATAGCGACGCTCAAAAAGCCGTATAAGATACCCAAATACAAGAAGCTCGAGCTGAAGGTCATTCTCTCGTTCTGATAAAAAACAAACGCCCGCTTTTGCGGTTTAAAGAGCAGATCCTACCCACGGTTTTTCCATGGGTAGGATTTTTGCATCTTACGGCACGGATTCGCCGATTTTCACGGCACAAAACATATCTATACACGCTCTTTCCCCTCCGCTGTTGCCAAACTCCGCTGTTTGTGCTATCATTGATGAGATAAAAAAACGGAGATGATAAGAGAAATGACCGTTACCGAAAGATTCCTTAAATACGTGACTATTGAAACCACTTCCGACGAGTCGAGCGACACCGTGCCCTCGACCTCCGTTCAGCTCGTCCTCGCGGATTACCTCGTCGAGGAGCTTCGAGGCGCGGGAGTCACCGACGCCATGCGCGACGAAACGGGCTATGTCTACGGGCATATCCCCGCGTCCGAGGGCTGCGAGAACTGCCCGAAAATCGGACTTATCGCGCATATGGACACCTGTCCCGACGTCAGCGGCGCTAATGTAAAGCCGCGGAGAATCACCTTTGACGGCTCGAATGCCCCCATGGTAGACGCGAAGTATATCGGGCGCGAGCTGATTGTCACCGACCACACGACCCTGCTCGGCGCGGACGATAAGGCGGGAGTTGCCGAGATAGTCGCCCTGTGCGCCGAGATTACCGCCGACGAAACTGTTCGTCACGGTGCGCTGAGCATCTGCTTCACTCCCGACGAGGAGATTGAGCGCTTTAGTGCCGATTTTGCCTATACCGTCGACGGCGGCGAGATAGGCGGCATAGAGTGCGAAAACTTCAACGCCGCCGCGGCGGATATCACAGTTCACGGCATAAATACCCATCCCGGAACCGCCAAGAATAAGATGAAAAATGCCGCCCTGTATCTTGCGGAGTTCGTCAATATGCTCCCCGCGTGGGAGACCCCGGCGCATACTGAGGGACGCGAGGGTTTCTATCATTTGGCGCGTATCGCCGGCAACGAGACCGAGGCGAGCGCACATCTGATAACCCGAGACCACGACAAGAGCCTTTTTGAGCGCCGCAAGGAGTTCGTCGCCGATATCGTGGATTTTCTGAACAAAAAGTACGGCGAGGGAACTTTCGAGCTGAATATTAAAGACAGCTACTACAATATGCTCGAGATAATCAAGGATCATATGGACATAGTCGACCGCGCCGAAAAGGCCATGCGCGACGCGGGGATCGTGCCGGAGATAGTGCCGATACGCGGCGGAACGGACGGCTCGCGGTCCCCGTTTGAGGGACTGCCGTGCCCGAACCTCTCCACGGGCGGCATAAATTTCCACAGCATCTATGAGGCGATACCCGTTTACGCTCTGTCAAAGATGGTCGAGGTGCTTAAAAACATCGTATCCGTTTCATAAAAATAAAAAATGCCGGAGACAGGGAATCTTCCCGCCTCCGGCGCTTTTATCAATATGGCTCAATGTTGAATTTGAGATTCTTTGTAGGGGTCGGCGACTCGACGACCCTATGCCGCCGTCGGCGGCACTGTTTGGAAAGCAGAAAAAACCAAGGTCAAAACTGCGCTTGACCTTGGCTTTTTATATCAGTACTGTTTGCCCTCGCCGATGCGGCTGAACGCGATTATTATGCAGTCAATGCCGAACAGCACAAGATATGCGCCGACGATATAAGCGACCGCCGCAATCGAAATGTTCGGGCTGAATATCATCACAACGCCGAGCACAAGCCCGATAATATTGACTATCATCGTGAACCAATAGACAAAGTTGCCCGCAATGTACTTTATTGTGTTAAGGTGCGAGAGCCTTGAGATACAGTGCGCGATGAACCATATCGGGAACAGCAGCGAGATTACCCACTTGCCCGCGTTGGGATAGACGAGCAGCATGACGCCCGCCATGACGCTGAGTATACCCGAGATGAGCGAGACGGTCGGGCCGAAGCCGATATGCCTTTCAACGCGAACGTAGAGCACAACATCCGCAATACCCGTTATAACGGCGATTATGCCGTAGATAACAACGAGGGTAGTTACGGCATTGTCGGGATAGACAAAAGTAAATATTCCGAGCACCGCGAGCGCAATGCCGATTATGAGCTCCATCCATCCGAAGCCGGAACGCATTTTCATTCCTTTTCGCCTCCTTTATCGAGAATGGACATGAATTCCTCTCCCGTGATAGTCTCTTTTTCGTAGAGATATTTTGCCAGCTCGTCGAGCTTTGCTCGGTTGTCCGCGAGAATCTTGGAAGCCTTCTCATGCTGACGCTTTACAAGCTCAACGACCTTGCGGTCGATTTCATTCTGCGTATCGGCGGAGCAGGCGAGAGAAGCGTCGCCGCCGAGATACTGATTCGACACCGTTTCGAGCGCCACCATGTCAAAATCGTCGCTCATGCCGTAGCGGGTTATCATTGCGCGGGCAAGCTTGGTTGCCTGCTCGATGTCATTCGATGCGCCCGTCGTCACCTCGCCGAAAACGAGCTCCTCAGCGGCGCGTCCGCCCGTAAACGTTGCAATTTTATTCTCAAGCTCCTGCTTTGTCAGCAGATACTTGTCGCCCTGATCCACCTGCATTGTATAGCCGAGCGCGCCGGAGGTTCGGGGAATTATCGTTATCTTCTGCACGGGTGCCGAGTGCGACTGCATCGCCGCAACGAGCGCGTGACCTATCTCATGGTAGGCGACAACCTTCTTTTCGTCATCCGAGAGCACGGCGTTCTTCTTCTGATAGCCCGCAATGACAGTCTCGATGCTCTCCTCGAGGTCCGCCTCGGTGACTACCGTGCGGTTGTTTCTGTCCGCACGCAGAGCCGCCTCGTTTATAATATTGGCAAGCTCCGCGCCCGATGCGCCGGATGCCATTCGTGCTATCGTGTGGAAGTTAACGTCATCCGCAGTCTTTATCTTCTTTGCGTGGACTTTCAGTATCGCTTCGCGTCCCGCAAGGTCGGGCAGCTCAACGGGCACGCGCCTGTCGAAGCGGCCGGGGCGGGTGAGCGCGGGATCGAGCGTCTCGGGGCGGTTCGTCGCCGCGAGACTGATAACGCCGATGTTCTCCTGGAAGCCGTCCATCTCGGTGAGCAGCTGATTCAAGGTCTGCTCGCGTTCGTCGTTGGAGCTGAGCTGACCGTCGCGCTTCTTGCCTATGGCGTCGATTTCATCGATAAATACTATGCAGGGAGCTTTTTCTTTTGCCTGGCTGAAAAGATCCCTGACCTTTGAAGCGCCCATGCCGACGAACATCTCGACAAATTCCGAGCCGGACATCGAGAAAAACGGCACGTTAGCTTCGCCCGCAACAGCCTTTGCGAGCATGGTTTTACCCGTTCCGGGAGGGCCGACGAGCAGTACGCCCTTAGGCATGGACGCGCCGACGTCGGAATATTTTTTCGGGTTGTGGAGATAGTCGACTATCTCTGCAAGGCTCTCCTTAGCCTCGTCCTCGCCCGCAACGTCGCTGAAATGTATTCCCTGCGTCGAGGGGACATAGACCTTTGCATTGCTCTTGCCGAAGCCGAACGCCAGGGAGTCCTTGCCGCCCGCCTGCTCCATCAGCTTCTTTGCCATATACTGACCGAGTCCGATGAAAATCAGCAGCGGGAGCACGAAGGTCAGCAGGACGCTGACAATGGGCGAGGTTGTGGTTTCGATATCCTTCGAAAACTTCGCGCCCGAGTCGTAGAGCCGCTGGGTCAGCGTCGGGTCGTTCATCGCGCCGGTCTTGTAGATTACTTTTTCATTGTCCTTTTCGGTGAAGATTATCTGATCGTTCTTGACCTCGACATTTCCGATTTTTTTCTGCTCTATCATGCTCATGAATGTGCCGTAGTCAACTTCGACTACCCTCGCTTTTATAAGCAGGGGAGACACAATAACATTGAAGAGCACGATGACAAGCAGCGCAATGCCGTAATAGAAAATCAGAGGCTTCTTCGGGGACTTTACTTCCTTCATTTTCCGCACCTTCCTTTTAGGCTTGATGTTGCCTGAAAATACTTATTAATTATACGCCTTTGTCAATATGAGTGTCAATATAATTTAAGAAAAACAGCAAAAAGGGTCGCCCGAGAGGCGCACCCCGTAAGGAAGTGCGCCTCAGTTATATTCGCCTGACGGCGAGTTATATTGCCTGCGGCAGTTTAACCGGCGAATATAATATTACGAAAGCCGGCAGACGTTCATATCACTTTCCGAAAGGAAAATATCACTTTTGTCCATAGGTACAGCAAGCTTCGGGTTTGTCACCAAAATCCCTTATGGATCCTTTTTGGGATAGTGTAAAAAAGGCGGCACAAATTCCGTGCTGCCTTCTTCCTATGGAGCCTTTCTTGAAGCAACTCCTTTTCAGTCGATTATTTTATGCTTGAAACAGGCGATCTCAGCATTATCTTCGCCGTGAATATTTTTCCGTCCGGGCATTCGAACGACACTTGACCGCCGTATTTTTCGACTATGTGACCTATGCGCCCGGCGCGCTCGCTTTTCTTTATATTGGGCGCTCCATCCGTGCTGTTGCTGACGTTCAGCACAACATAGACCTCGTTGAAGCTGCCGATATTTATGTCAATAAAGCGCTCGTCGGATCTGACGGCCTGCTTGTACGCGCCGTGAAGAATGTTGTCGAGCAGAATGGTGAGGTCGCTGTCCGAAAGAAACGAAAAGTCGATACTGCGAACATCGCAGCTGAATTTTACCTCCGAATTTGCGCACAGGTGCGCGTATCTGCTGATTATCACGTTCGCAAGCTTGTTGCCGCTGAATTGCTTCACGGCGCCCATCGCGCCCGAATCGTATACCGAATCGACATAGCTGCTTATGCGCTCGCATTCTCCGCCCTGCGAGAGCTGTTTTATCGTGCGAAGCCGCCCCTTCATGTCGTGAATGAGAATGTCGCGCAGGTCATACTGGTGCTCGAGTTCGGCATAGTATTCTCTGTTCATTCTCTGCCTCTGTATCTCGAGGCTCGATTCCGTGGCTTCCGCGAAGTTTTCGATTTCCTTTCTGTGCACAAGGCAAATTGCTACCGTAAGCGCGGGCAGGGCAACGGATATCAGCGCAAAAAACATATTGCAGCCCATCGAAAACGCGAGCCCCGCAATAACCGCGGCGCAGACGAGCGAGAGAGCGGTCAGCAGTACGAAATATGCGAAGGTGCCCCTGCGGTGCTTCGATACTGCATAGGCAAAGGTGAAGTACAGTGTGCCGGAGGATATCCCGAGCAGAGAAGCCGCGCTTTCGGAGGCCGGAGCGCCGAAAATTTTCGGAACGGCGAAAAGCACGGCGAGCGCGGACACAGCCGCAAAAGCTTCGAGCAGCGCGGAATGAAGCAGAGCCTGCTTTATATTTATTCGGTATATAATAAGCGCGGCACAGAGACTGCACGCAAACATAAAAGCGACATTTAATGCGGCAAGTCCCGCAAAGCTAAGAGCGAACTGAACGGCCGCCGCCGCAGGAAAAACAATTCCCAAAGCGCGCGGGCGTTTTAGCTCAAATCGGCTCGAAAAATAAACATATGCGGCAAATTGACCGAGAGCGCAGGCAAAAAAATTATACAGTGCGTCCATCATAATATACCTCCCGCAAAGTTGAAGAAAGCCTTCTTGAAGGCGGGATATTTGCGTTGGGACATATACACACTGACCGTCTCGCCGTCGCCCTTTCTGAGCGTTACGCTGTCTTTTGAAAAGTCGATGACGTTTTGCAAATTGACTATGTAGCTCGCGTGCGAATATATGAAGCAGTCCGGCTGACCGGTCTTGGCTATCCAGTCCTTGAGCCTGACTGCGGTTGCATATTCGGCGTCTTTGGTCACGAGCAATGCGCCGTAACGTCTGTTTTCGATATAGAGTATGTCCTTTGTCTTTATCTTCTTTACTATATCGTGAGTTTCGAGAATTATCGTCTTGCTCAGCGTTCGGTATTCCTGAACCGCCTCGGAAAGATTTTTGTTGAAGCGGTTGACATCGATGGGCTTTGACAGATATCTGAAAACGTTTATGCGCATCGCATCGTCGAGATATCGCGGGAACGAGGTCAGAACGATTATTAGCACATCGGGATTCTGCTTCTTGAGCTCTGCGGCGAGCTCGAGCCCACTCATGTCGGGCATTTCGATATCGATAAATGCAATGTCGTATTTATGCCGACCGTCAAGTATAAACTTTCCCGATTGGCGGCAATCTATGTTGAAGCCGGCCGAGTTTTCCCTTTCCCATGAGCACAGCAGCTTTTTTACCTGCTCGACTATTTCCGCGCTGTCGTCGCAGACAAGTATATCAATCAAAAGAATCACGCTCCTGCAAATATTATAGCATATTTTGCCGAAAAAGCAAACAGAAAAAGCGTGAAATGCCGTTAAGCATTATTGTTTACGGAGTGTCGGTCACACCCCTGAATAAAATTTTGCGGCCTCGGCAAATTAAAGCTCCTGAAAACATCGTTTTTGCCAAAAAACTCATCGTTTTTGCAAATATTCCCACTTTCGGCTCCGAATACGTTAAAATTAAGCTGACCTCAAAAAGAGGCATGAATTTCGAATCCTACCTCCAAATATACTCCTATAAAGAAAGCGGACAAGGCACAGACCCTGTCCGCTTTCTTTATTATTCATTCACCACATTTATCGGTTCGCCCTTGACGAACGCTCTGAGGTTTTCTTCGACTATTCCGACGAGCCTCGTCCTCGTCTCGAATCCCGCCCATGCGATGTGCGGGGTTATCAGGCAGTTATCGCATTTGAGCAGCGGATTATCCTCTTTCGGCGGCTCGGTCGAGAGAACGTCCACTCCCGCGCCCGCTATCCTGCCAGAGTGCAGTGCATCGGCGAGCGCCTGCTCGTCAACAACGGAGCCGCGCGAGGTGTTTATCAGAAATGCGCTCGGCTTCATCTTCTCTATGAACCGTGTGTTCACCATTCCCGTCGTCTGCGGGGTCAGCGGGCAGTGGAGGGTCACAAAATCGGACTTTTCGAGCAGCTCGTCTGTTTCGACAAATCTCACTTCACCGTCGCGGTCTCCGATTTTTGCGGAGCGCGAGTTTGCGAGCACGTTCATGCCGAAAGCTTCCGCTATTTTGGCTGCCGCCTTTCCTATCTTGCCGTAGCCTATTATGCCCAAGGTCTTGCCCTGAAGCTCCGTGAGCGGGGATTTCCAGAAGCAGAAATGCGGGCAGCTGCTCCATTCGCCGGCGTGCACCGCCTCGCTGTGCAGAGCGACGCGGTTTGTGTGCTCGAGGATGAAAGCGAACACGAGCTGAGCCACCGCCGAGGTGCTGTAGCAAGGCACATTAGAGACCGGTATACCCCTTTCGCGCGCAAAATCGACGTCCACAACATTGAAGCCCGTGCTCAGCAGGGTGATGAACTTCAGCTCTGGCAGAGCGGCTATAGTCTCCGCGTCTATGGGAGTTTTGTTGGTTATGATAATATCGCAGCCGGCTGCGCGCTCGACTATCTTCTCCTTGGGCGTGCGGTCGTAGACCGTATAGGTGCCGAATTCGTTGAGAAAATCCCAGCTGAGATCTCCGGGGTTTGTCGTGTAGCCGTCAAGAATTACTATTTTCATTCTGTGTTTCCTTTCCGTTATTTTTTGCGTTGAGTATCGACGCGCAGCAGTAGAGCGCGGCGCAGAAAACCTGCGGCATAATATCTCCGACCAGCCAGAGCCTGCGCTTGTCGGCATATTCAATGCTGTCGCCGAGTAATATTTTCAGCGTGTAGGCGAGCAGGAACTTTTTGTCGAGATTGTTCGCCACCATTTTCAGCAGGTCGAGGCTCAAGCCCTTGTCGAGCTTTTCGCTCAGCTCGTCTATCTTCGTGCCGTATTCCTCGGTAATGAGCGCCGTGGCGCTTTCGTTTATGAGCTTGTCGAGGCTTGCGACGGTGTACTCCTCGCGCGTGCTTATGCCAAAGATATCGGCGGCGGTCTCCGCGCAGTAGAGGACGTTGGAGTTGAACTCGAACGGTCTGTCGTCATATCCGCGCAGGAAGCTCAGTACGCTCTCGCGCCCGCTTTTCTCTATCCTGCCCGCGCTCGGAAGCCCCGAGAAAACAGCGTCGAATTTCTTCGCGCAGTAGGGCTCGAACGGAGCAATCTTGTATTTTTCGTATTTCTTGAACGCATAGTAATAACCGTCGAGCAAATCGAAAGCCTTGTATGCGTCGAGCTCGCCCTGGCGGATATTTCCGCGCGACATATCGCCGTCAAACATCAGCATTCCGCCGAAGACGTCGTTGAGCGGCTTCTTGCTGCTGATGTATTTGAACGAGACATTGTCCGCCTCGCCGAATTTCGCGCCGGGGTTCTTGCCGATGTTGACGACAACAATATCGTCCGCGCCCGCTTCAATGGCCATTTTGACGGGCATATTGTCGGAATATCCGCCGTCGACAAAAGAGGAATCTCCGATTTTGTATGACTTCATGAACGGGAACGCAGCCGCGCTCGCGAGCACGTAGTCTGCGGCCTTGCCCTCCGGGATATCCTCGATAAATACTTCAACGGGCTTTATCTTCGGAAACATCGTCGTAACCAGTCCGAAGCGTATGGGCGAGGTGCGAAGCTTTTCCTCGTCCATGAGCGATTTAACGCGCTCCTGGAGCGGGGTATAGTCCGCTCCGCCCTTGAAAATAGCCTCTTTTGCGAGTTCCTTTATGTATTCTTCACGGTCGGGGTTTTCTTCGTCGGACATATTGACGAAATTCTGAAACACGCTGTCCATGCTCATGTTTTCCCAGATGTCGAGCGCCGCGTCGAAGTTGTTGAGCGCCATGAGTGCGCCGTTGAGCGCGCCGACCGATGTGCCGACAACTATGTCGGGGGTGAAGCTCATCTGCCGAAGCACCTTCCACACGCCTATCTGATAGCCGCCCTTAGCTCCGCCGCCGCTTAGAACAACAGCCCTCTTGCCCATGAAAATTCCTCCTGTTGTGATGTAATAACGATATTTTTATCCGTTCTTACGGATTATGATATTATTATATCATAATGCGGGCATATGTTAAAGATATTTGCGTTAAATTTATACTGTTTGAGTTGAAAAGATTTGAAATATGTTATACAATTATATGTAAACTTTTTTTGAGGTGAAGGCTTGAAAAAGCATTGGACACGAAGCGGCATAATGAATGCCGCGGGCTTAGCGCTCCTTATATCCGCCGCAGCCGTATCGGTGGTGGTCTATCTGTTGAGATACGATCAGCTGTGGCTCTGGTATAAGGCCTATCAGGAAAAGCTGCTCGAGGCTGAGCAGTTCATTCAGTCGCTCGGCGTAAGCTGGAAGTTTGTGCTCGCTATGCTGGCTGTATTCTTTGTGCGTACCTTCGTCCCGTTTTTGGCGGTCTCGGCTATCTGCGTTTTTACAGGCGCCGTTCTGCCGTCCTATTGGGCTATGGCGGTCAATTTTCTCGGTATCATCATGATGATGACCATAAAATATTTCGAGGGAAAACGCTTCGGCAGCGGCAACGCGTGGAGGATGATCAGCCGAAACGAGCGGGCGCGCAGGATAATCGAGAACTCGGGCAAGGTCAACAAGGCTCTGCTCTTTGCCCTGCGTCTCATCCCCGGATTTCCTCTCGGGAGCGTCAGCCGAATCTACGGCTCGCTGAAGTTTCCGTATTGGCAGTTCATTCTGCTCTCTGCGGCAGGCTTTGCGCCGAAGCTGCTGTCCTATACTTTCATGGGTACAAATGTGTTCGACCCTCTCTCCAAGGCGTTCCTTGTGCCCCTGGTGATAGTGCTGACCATAAGCGGAGTGTCTCTGCTGTGCGTCAACCTCATATGGCTTTTAGTTGAAAAGAGCGTTTCAAGCTCAAAGAAAAATAAAGATAATTAATATCACGGAAACGAGGTAGGTTTATGTATACCACAGATGTTTTGAAAAAGAGAATGAACGACGGCGCCTATGACGCAGAGCTGACGAAGCTCTATCCCGCGGGCACAATCGATGCCCAGAGAAAGCGCTATTGTCGCGTTATCGGCGAGTTCGAGGAGTTCTACGGAGAGGGCCGCGAGGCGGGACTCTTCAGCGCACCCGGCAGAACCGAAATAGGCGGAAATCACACCGATCATAACCACGGCCGAGTGCTCGCCGCGAGCGTCAACCTCGACGCTATAGCCGTCGCCGCAAAGAGCGAGGGCACCGTAGTCAACGTCAAGAGCGAGGGCTACGCCATGGACACAGTGGATATCAGCGACCTTAAGCCGCACGAAAAGGAGTTCGGCAAGTCGAGAGCCCTTGTGCGCGGCGTATGCTCTGAGTTTAAGCGCCGCGGCTACAACGTCGGCGCATTTGACGCAACTACTGCCTCCGATGTGCTCTCCGGCTCGGGACTTTCGTCCTCTGCGGCGTTTGAGGTCTTACTCGGAACTATAGTAAACCATCTGTTTAACGACGGAAAGGTCAGCGACGTTGAAATAGCGCAGATAGCGCAGGCGGCGGAGAACAAATTCTTCGGCAAGCCCTGCGGTCTGCTCGACCAGATGACAAGCTCCGTCGGCTCGTTTGTCGAGATAGATTTCGCCGACCCCGCAAAGCCCGTTATCGAGAAGGTTAACTTCGATTTTGCCTCCTGCGGCTATGCCCTGTGCATAGTGGACACCGGGGGGAACCACCCCCGAAAGCCACTCCGACCTCACCGACGAGTACGCCGCCGTGCGCAAGGAGATGGAGAGCGTTGCGGCATATCTCGGCAAGAGCGTTCTGCGCGAGGTTGACGAGAGCGAGTTTATGAAGAATATCGCCGATATCCGTTCCTCCTGCGGAGACAGAGCCGTGCTTCGCGCCATGCATTTCTACGGCGACAATGCCCGCGTCGAAAAGCAGGCGGCTGCGCTCAGGGCGGGAGACTTCAAAACCTTTATGAAATATATAATCGAGAGCGGCCGCTCCTCTTATATGTATAACCAGAATGTCTATTCGTGCAAGAAGGCAGCCGAGCAGCCGGTTTCACTCGCGCTGTCGCTTAGCGAAAAGCTCCTTGACGGCTACGGCGCGTGGAGAGTCCACGGCGGCGGCTTCGCGGGAACAATTCAGGCCTTTGTACCGCTCAATAAGCTTGATGAGTACAAAGACCTGATGGAAAGAGTATTCGGTTCGGGTTCGTGCTATGTTCTCTCGGTTCGCCCTGTGGGCGGCGTAGAGCTGTAATTTATCCTATTGATGAGCCTCAGGATTGCTCCTGGGGCTCAATGCCGGGATAGAGGACTTCGTGAATGTCGTGCTTGATGTTCGCCCAGTTGACTATCAGAACCTCAATGCCGTTTATCTTTGTCAGCGGGGTCTTGTTTCTGGGTATAATAGCCTCGGTGACGGGCCATTTGAGATAACCCGCGTAGGTCGTTGCCTGCCCGATTATTTCGCTCTTTGTAAAGTCTGTGCTTACGAGCGGGAGGACTTGGTCGAGGAATTTTGTGCCTTTGCTCAGCAGAGTGGAGTAGCTTTCTGTCGAGTACATCTTCTTGAACTTTGTGAATATGGACAGGAGAATGGTTCTCTGGCGCTCGGTTCTCGCTCGGTCGCTGTCTATATCGCGCAGACGGGCATATTCCAGAGCCTCGTTGCCGTTGAGATGATATGTTCCGGCGCCGTTTATTACGGTGCCGTTCTGACGAAGTATCGGAGCAAGAGCTTTTATCTCCGCCTCCGTCAGCGCGATATCCACTCCGCCGAGCGCATCAACGGCCTTGATAAAGCCGTTGAAGTCTATGCTCACATAGTGGTCGATTCTTATCTTGTAGTTCTGCTCTATAGTGTCAATGAGCAGCTTCGCTCCGCCGTAGGCGTGCGCCGCGTTGAGTCGGGCGTTGCCGTGGCCGGGAATTGAGACATAAGTGGCTCTCGAAAGGGAGACGAGCTTTATGTCGTTTTTAAGCTTGTTTATCGAGACGATTATTACGGAGTCGGCGCGGGGATAATATTTTGACCCCTTGCCGAGATCGCGTCCTATGAGCAGGATATTTATGATGTTGTCGTTATACCACATACGCGGATCGTCTATATTTTCGGATATATCCTTGTCCGCCTCGGGGTCGGAGATGTTCTCGGTGAGCTCGGGATTTATCTCCTTGGTCTCCTCCTCGTAGTTGACCTTGCTCAGATAGTGGTTGAACGTGATTATTCCCGCAGTTAGCGGAATCGCTATGACGAGAAGAACTACGCCCAATATAATCAGAGCTCTGTTCTTCATCTTTTGCTTTTTACGGCGGCTGCGGTGATGGTGGTGATGGTGATGATGCGACTGACTCATTGCTATCTCTCCAATACTCTACTTATTTTGCCATTTATTATAATACTCTATATTCTCGTAATTTTCAACTCAAAAATAGAGAGGAAGATGTAATTTGCTTAAAAATAAAGATTTAAAAGCCGTAGTTTTGGCGCTCGCCGCCGCAAACGGTACCTCGGGCAACGAAAACGAGGCGGCTTTGCTTGCAAAATCCATGCTCGAGGAGTATATGCCCGCGCATATCGACGTGCTCGGCAGCGTCTGCGGAGACACGGGCGGCGACGGAGTGCATATCCTGCTCGCCGCGCATATTGGCAGAATACCCCACAGCGGCTTTATAAAATTTGCGCGTGTGGGCGGAATTGACGCGCGCGTCCTCGCCGCGGAGCAGGTCACCGTCTGGGGTGACGAGCCTCTTTTCGGTGTTATAATCTCGACCCCGCCGCACCTCGCCTCCGGCGACGATGACAAAAAGGCGAAGAAAACAGACGACCTCGCCATAGACGTGGGAATGACCGCCGACGAGGTCGAAAAAATCGTGCGCCCCGGAATGCGGATTACAGTCAACAGCACTCCGAAAGAGCTGCTCGGCGAGAGGGTCTGCTGCGCCGCGCTCGATGACAGAGCGGGCGTTGCGGCGATACTGCGCTGCCTTGAGCTGCTTAAAGGCAAAAATCCCGGCTGCCGCATAAGCGTGCTGTTCTCGTCTCAGGAGGAGACGGGCGGCAGCGGCGCGATAGCCGGCGGCTTTGCGGTCGCTCCCGATGAGGCAATAGCCGTTGACGTGAGCTTCGCCATGGCTCCCGGACTCAAAAAGGAGAAGTGCGGAAAGCTCGGCGGCGGCGCGATGATAGGCTTCTCGCCCTCGCTCGATTATTCTATGTCCCGCACCCTTGAGCGCATCGCCGACGAAAACGGCATAGCGCGCCAGAGCGAGATTATGAGCGGAAGCACGGGCACCAACGCCGACGGGATTCAGACGGCGGGAAGCGGCGTTCGCATGGGACTTATCTCCATTCCGCAGAGAAATATGCACACGGCGGCCGAGATAGTAGACCTCAACGATATCGAATCGGTCGCAAGGCTCATGGCGGCATATATAATCGAAAGGGGGCGCGCATAATGCTTGAACTGCTCGAAAAGCTCTGCTCGATAGGCGGCGTATCCGGCAGGGAGGATAAGGTGCGCGAGTTCATAATCTCCGAGATAGACGGCTTTGCCGATTGGCGCGTCGATCCGCTCGGCAATCTTATCGTGCACAAAAAAGGAAAGAACCCCGCTAAGAACAAAGTCATGTTTGACGCCCATATGGACGAGGTCGGCATGATAGTCACCTATATAACCGACGAGGGTATGCTGAAATTTTCGGCAGTCGGCGGTATCGACCCGCGCGTGTATCTCGGCAGGAGCGTTAAGGTCGGAGACAGAGGAATAAGCGGCGTTATCGGCCTGAAGCCGATTCATATGCTCTCAAAAGAA
>ERZ780014.495-NODE-495-length-17278-cov-6.06381_pt1 | contig 17278 bp, 13 predicted proteins | sample MGYA00511929_ERZ780014 | MGnify/ENA primary metagenome ERZ780014 (study PRJEB29588, sample SAMEA2155132) | human gut metagenome | biome: human gut; feature: human-associated habitat; material: faeces | place: Denmark | collected 2008/2010 ...
GCCCTGGCGACCAGCGACACTTCCTTGGCGGTGGAAATGTGGAGCACATGCAGTCGGGTGCCACACTCACGAGCCAAATCCACGGCACGGCGGGTGCTCTCGTAGCACGCCTCAGCCGAGCGCACCTTGCTGTGATAACCCAGAGGCAAATCATCGCCGCCCATCTTCTTCAGCAGAGCCTCGCGATTGGCGTTGATGATGCTCTCGTCCTCGCTATGTACAGCAATAATCGTGCCAAACTCGCTAAACACCCTGCGTTTAGCGTCGGCATCGCTCAAAAGCATTCCGCCGGTGGAAGTGCCGAGAAATGCCTTGATGCCGCACACCTTAGAGAAGTCCACTTTTTTGAGTTCGTCGAAATTGGTATCGGTGGCACCAATGTAAGCGCTATAGTTCACCACACTGTTTTCAGCCGCCTTCGCGTATTTCGCCTCAAGGTCGGCGATGGTTACGGTGGCTGGCTTGCAGTTGGGCATATCCATCACGGAAGTAACGCCCCCTGCGACTGCGGCACGGCTCTCGCTTGCGATGTCGGCCTTGTGTGTCATGCCGGGGTCACGGAAATGCACATGCGCGTCGATGGCACCAGGCAGAATCAATGCCTCTTGCACATCAAATTTCTCGTCGCATTCGTCTAACAGACAGTTCGACGGACGACCTTCACCCACCTCTGCGATGAGCGAATCGCTAATCACTACATAGCCTAAATAGCGGCGACCCTCATTAATAACGGTGCCATTGTAAACAATCTTTTTCATAGTTGGTAAGGAATAATTAATGAGGATGTGCCGGAAAAATTGATTTCGTGTTCATGCAGAGGCACGCCTTTGGCACGTTGCGATGTCAAAAAACAGCGGTACGATGACTCGGCGGCTTATAAGCATGTCCCTACGGTTATGGTGTCGGTTACGGGTTATATCTCCCCGACACAGCCTCAAGGTTTACATAATAAAGGTTGCTCATTTTACACGACGGGTGAATTTCTTCTTATTGAACCATGAACTCCATTTCAGTTTCACCACACCAAACAGAGCCTCGCTGAAGATACCACCACTCATCTTGCTGGTACCCAGCACACGGTTCACGAATATGATCGACACTTCCTTCACATTGAAGCCCATGCAGTAAGCCGTAAACTTCATCTCGATTTGGAAAGCATAGCCCTTAAATTCCACCATATCCAAGTCCATCGCCTCAAGCACCTCGCGACGGTAGCACACAAATCCTGCGGTGGTGTCGTGCACCTTCATGCCGGTGACGATGCGCACATACTTCGACGCGAAGTAACTCATCAGCACACGTCCCATAGGCCAGTTCACCACATTCACGCCATTCACATAGCGCGAGCCCACAGCCACATCGGCACCCTCTTCGGCGCACGCACGCTGCAACGGAATCAAATCTTCGGGGCGGTGCGAGAAGTCGGCGTCCATTTCAATGATGTATTGGTAATCGTGCTCAAGTGCCCACTTGAAGCCAGCGATGTAGGCGGTGCCCAGTCCGAGTTTGCCGGCACGCTTCACCAAGTGCACACGGCCAGGCATTTCGGCGATAATGCCCTCCACGATAGCGGCGGTGCCATCGGGGCTATTATCATCGATTACCAAGACATCGAATTGATGCTCTGGCATATTGGTAACCACGTGGATAATGTTGCTTATATTCTCCTTTTCGTTGTAGGTAGGGATAATGATGAGGCTATCTGATTGCATACGATGATGAATTATAAAGTTTGCTTTACTCTTAAAAATGCGCCACTTCTGCACCTTTGGCAAAAGCACCACACTATGAATTTACAAATTTACAAAATATCTTCAAAATCTGCACACACCTCGCCGATTTTTTTCAGGGGTTTTTCAGGGCATGACTACAAAACCGACCCTCTCGAGGCTCATCATCTACTCGCAGCCGGAGCGATGAGCCTCGCCGTAAAAAAAAATGAAGATTTGCTTGAAGATTTTGGTATGATTGTGAATTTATTTGTAATTTTGCTGAATATCATTAATCATTCACTCAAAATCTATTTTTCCTGGAATAGAAATTGCCGAAATTGGCGACCATTCTTGAATTTTGTGAATTTAAAAAAACAACCGAGTTATGAAAAAATTTATTCTATCCGCCGCGTTCGCCTTGATTACGTTCTGCGCCTCTGCGACTTTTGGCGACATCTTCTCAGAGATGTATCTAAACTACTTGGTGATGGATGATGATGCTTCCACCGATTACCCCAAAGTGTGGGTGATTGGTCCGAGCTCGGCAGGTTCCACCCAGCCCAACCTCTCCCTCTCCATTCCCACTGCTGTTACCCACGATGGCGTCACCTATCGCGTGACACAAATCGATGCCAAGGCGTTCAGCGGCAGAACCAACATTGTGCAAGCCTTCATTGGCTATGGCATCACCCACATTGGAAATGAAGCATTTAAAGGGTGCTCTAAATTGGTGAATGTGAGGATTCCAAGCTCCATTCAATCCATCGGCGATAATGCTTTTGCCAGCTGCTCTGCGCTGAAAGAGGTGAACATCGCTAACGACGACCCCTCTACTTTCACCACTTCCGCCTCCGCTTTCCCAAGCAACTCCGACATGACACTCGGCGTAGCGAAAACCAATGACTTACGCACTGTTACCGCTTTTAATAATTTGAGCCAGTATTCAAAGTTTGCCACCATTGAATTATCATCGGCTGCCTACGACTTTACCACCGACGATTCGTTTGCGATGTGTGTCACTAAGGCGCCCTCAAAGAATGTGCCGGGCGAAGTGAAGTTGGTGGGTGTGTTTGGCAATTCCACCGGTGCATTCGCGCCGAAAGCCACCTACACCCATTCGGTATACTCCTACAAGTTGGTAGCCACAGGATTTCGGTCATGTAAAGACCAAACCCAGATTAAATCCTTCGACTTCTCCAACGCCACGAATCTAAAAACGATTGACTGCTATACATTTTCGGGATGTACAAACCTTACTTCCGTGAATTTAGGCTCCACTGTGGATCAAATAGAATTATATGCTTTTGAGAATGTTCCTATCTCGTCGATAACCATTCCCAAGAGTGTAAGTTATATTGGCTATTTAGCTTTTAATAAATGCCCGAATTTGAGCGCTATATCAGTAGATTCCAATAATCCGTTTTATAAATCCTCGTATGGGGTACTCTATATGTACTTAAAAGGTGATAAATGGGATTTAGTGTGCTGCCCTGCTGCATTCCCCTATACTGCGTTCTACGAATACATGTTCCCTTCTCAAGTAACTGTCATTGATTGTAATGCATTTGCTTTTTGCACCAATTTGAAGACCATCCATATTCCTTACGGGGTGCAAAAATTAAAAGATTATTTGTTCAATGCTGCTTTGCAGGAAGTGAAGATTCCGGGCTCGGTGTCCGAATTTGATGCGGATGCATTTGGAAATGCCTCCGGTTTGCAACGTATATTCATCAATATCACCACTCCGCCCACTATCACGCTCTTCCCCGCCACTCCGGCTAACCTCTATGTGCCCTACGGATTTGTGAGCAATTACAAATCTGCCGCCTCTTGGAAAAACTGTGTCAATATCCAAGATGGCTCCTACGATGTGCCTGAAGCGTGCACCAAAACCGTTTCCGGCACTTTGCTCAATGATGTGCGCTCCGGCTTCACCATCACAAGCACCGCTGCCACCACCATCAATGGCACCACCTACGATGGCACCATGAAGCTCTCCAGCCAACAAGCACCCACCGAAGCTGCCACACTGAAGATTCCTGCCTCCGTGTCGCACGATTCAAAGACTTATGCCGTGACCGAAATCGATGGTAAGGTGATTTACGAAACGATGTCGTATCCGCTCACAGTGGCATTGGGTGAGAATATTAAATCCATTGGCAATATGGCATTCAACAACCAACCCTATATCACCGGGCTCACGCTCAACAAAAATCTCCAAAAAATCGGTTCCTACGCTTTCTATAATTGCGGAATTGAAAACCGACTCGAGCTGCCCTACGGTATTAAATATGTGCAAACTTCCTCGTTTGTAGGCAATAAAATTCCGGCTATCAAAATTCCTTCATCGGTCACCAATCTTGGCTATGATGCGCTGAAGGGCAACAAGCAACTCACTGAAATTGTGCTCAATAATGCGCAGTCGGCAGCCTCTGAATCGTGGGTGCTGACCGGTATCCCCACTTCCTGCACACTCTATGTGCCCACCGGTACCGTGCAGCAATACAAAAACAATAGCAAATGGGGCACACTCAATGTGAAAGCCGGTGCCTACGATTTCACCTACCAAGACAAAATCAGCACCATCTACCACGTCACCGTTACCGACCCCACTCCGCTGGTAGTGGACGGCGTGAGCTATGCCGGCAAGGCGAAATATGTGTATCACCCCTACATCGTTTCGAGCGGTGTTACCGGATTCACCGTTGACCGCTACGAAGACTTCAACAATCAAAAATACCTCATCACCGAATTTGGCGACAGCCTCTTCTACGGTGCTTCTAAATTAAATGTAACTGTGCGAAACAATCCGCTGATTGAACGCATCGGTGCCTACTCGTTCTACGGCTCGGGATTGACTTCGATGGGAATCCCCGCCACTTGTACCGAAATCGGTAAATACGCATTCGTGAACGCACGCAATCTCAATGAATTGGTGTTGCTCAGCAATTCCGTTCCCACATTCAGCGATGCGTTCTATGGCGCCAACAACACCGGCTTCAAATGCTATGTGAATTGGGCACACTATGCTTCCTATAAGAGCAAAATCAACAATTGGACCGCATTTGGCGCCGATTCCGATCTACCCATCGACCGCCTCAATGCTTACTTCAGCAGCAACAACTCTGCCGAAGCCATCTGCATCGCCCATCCCGTGGATTGGGACGCTTCGGGCGTGGAAGCCTATACGGTGAATCAAGTGAATGTGAGCAAAACGATTGCCTACACTCAAAAGCAAAGCGCCACTCCTGCCGGAACCGGCTTGCTGGTGAAGGGGTACAAGAAAGGAGATGTTTACAAACTCGTTCGCCCAACCGACACCTCCACCATTGGCAACAATCTGCTCGTGGGCGTGACCTCTTCCATTCTCACCAATGTGAAAAATGTGACGGGAGGCTACATTTTCGACTTGCCTACCCTCACATTCATTCGCCCCACCACCGATATGTATGTCGGAGCGGGATCCGCTTATTTGAAGTTGAATAACTTGCTCCAATACCCAACCTCCCTCACCGTGAGCGGTTTTGAAGTGGAATCCCTCACCGGCGACGTGAACGGCGATGGCGTGGTGAATGTGAGCGACGTAACAGCGCTCGTGAACCGCATCCTCGGCGACACCACCTACTCCGACGCCGTGTGCGACATCAATGCCGACGGCGTAATCAACGTATCCGACGTAACAGCACTCGTGAACATCATTCTTGGCTAACTTTTACTCCATATTTTCGCTTCGGAATGAGGCTACCCCGAAAGGATGGGGCTGCCTCATTCTTTTTAAGCAAAAGCACCATAGCGGGGCAATATTTTGCGAAGTTGTGCGTTTTGCTTTTATAACAACAGCATAAAAAATGAACCGACTATTTTTCTACATAGCAATAAGTATGTGTATGGGGCTTGGGCTTACGAGTTGCATCGACGATTCGTTTACCACCGACCCCAACGATGTGCTCACCTTTTCGGTCGACACCGTGAAATTCGACACCGTGATGACGATGAAAGGCACATCCACCAAGCAATTCATCATCTACAACCGAAGCAAAAAACAAATCAACATTTCCAACATACAGGTGGCTGGTATCAGCAAGGCGCACTTCTATCTGAACGTGGACGGCACGAAGGGCAGCGTGTTTCGCGATATTGAGATTCGCGGCGGCGACAGCATCTACATGTTTGTGGAGGGATATGTGGATAAGTTGAGCAAAAACGAGCCGGAGGAAATCAACGACCGCATCGACTTTGTGACCAACGGTGTGACGCAAAGCGTGGCGCTCAACGCCTGGGGGCAAGATGTGCGCACCCTTAAAGCCGTGACGCTTACCGAAGACACCCACCTGACCAACGAAACGCCATACATCATCTACGACTCACTGGTGGTGAGCCCCAACGTGACGCTGACCATCGACCCCGGCACCACCCTACTCTTCCACGACAAGGCGCTTCTGGAGGTGTATGGCACGCTGAAGGCTATCGGCACAAAAGACAAGCAGATAGTGATGCGCGGCGACCGTCTCGACCATGTGGTGGGCGACATCAGTTTCGACATTATGTCGGGACAATGGGGCGGCTTGCTGATTTTCGCCGGCAGCCACGACAATGAGTTGCAATACGTGGACCTTCACAGCACGCAATACGGCATACAGGTGGCAAGCAATAATCCCGAAAGGCAATCGCTGCACTTGCTCAACAGCGTGGTGCACAATTCCGAATCATACTGTATGCTCACCATCAACGCATGGGTGGAGGCGGAAGGCACCGAGTTTAGCGACGCTCCCGATGGCGTGGTGGCGTTCATGGGCGGTAAAATCCGCGCCACACAGTGCACCTTTGCCAACTACTATCTGTTTGCGGCTATCGAGGGACCGAACATCGCGTTCTTCCAAAACGATGAGAAAAATTCGCTGATGCCTCTCGACTGCAAAATCATGAACAGCATCAGTTACGGCTTGGGCTACGATGTGAACTTGGGCGACATGAGCGGCACCAATATTTGGATTTACAACACGCTGTTTAAGTCGAGCGGCAACGACGACGACCACTTCTTCAACTGCGTGTGGGAAGCCGACCCGAAATATTACGTGAACCGCGAGAAATACATCTTCGACTACAGATTGATGAACGAGAGCCCCGCAATAGCGCGCGGCGACATCAGCCTTTGTCCCGAAAGCGCACGTTACGACCGCTACGGCAACGACCGCTTCACCAACGGCACGGCTACCGATCTGGGCGCATACGTTTGGATTGAAAAGAAAGAACAGGAGAAATGAACGCTATCACACTGCATAAGATGAAATTTTTCGCCTACCACGGCGTGGGCGAACAGGAGAGAGTGGTGGGCAACCACTTTGAGGTGACGCTGAAGGTGTATTGCCCCATGGAGAAGGCGATGACCGACGACGACCTCGACGGCACGGTGAACTACGCCGACCTCTACGCCACGGTGGAGGCTGAAATGGCGCAGCCATCGCTGCTGCTCGAAAATGTGGCTTACCGCATCACGCAAGCCGTAAAAAAGAATTTCCCCACCGTCACAGGCGGAGAAATCACCATCAGTAAACTCACCCCTCCATTCAAATGCGACATGGAAAAGGTGGATATCACCATCGAATTTTAAAATATCATCGGTAGGGACGCGATAATTCGCGTCCGCATCAAATCGTTATAAATCAACACATTGGGCGGACGTGAAATATCACGTCCCTACCTATTGTATGGGATTATTTCAGGGGAATTTTGTCGATACGACGCTGGTGGCGGCCACCTTCAAAATCGGTGTTGAGGAACACTTTTACCATTGCCAAGGCTTCGTCGTTGGTCACGAAACGGCCGGGCATGGCGATGAAATTGGCATCGTTGTGCCGGCGCGAAAGTGAAGCTACCTCAGGAATCCAGCAAAGCGCAGAGCGAATGCCCTGATGCTTGTTGAGGGTCATGTTGATGCCCTCGCCGCTACCACACACGGCAATGCCTGGGTAGCACTCGCCACTCTCCACAGCCACGGCTGCAAGGTGTGCGAAGTCGGGGTAGTCGCAACTTTCCTCGTTGTAGGTGCCAAAGTCCTTGTAAGGAATACCTTCTTTCTCTAAATACGCAATAACTGCTTGCTTGGTTGCCCAACCGGCGTGGTCGCTGCAGAGCGCCACAGGCAAGCCCGATTTCAAAATTGATGCCATAATTAAATCAAATTATTGATATTGCAAAGATAACGATTTCCCCCGAATCCCCCAAATCCCCCCACAACCCATAATGTGGCTTCGCTCCCCCCCAGTTCTCTCCTCCCTCTGCTCTCCCACGAAAGTTCTCCCACGAAAACAAAAACATAAAAAACATCCTTGGAGGAATGTGGGATGCTTTGCATCTGGCGATGATATTGTGTGCTTTGCGTCATTGGAAACGAGTTTCCATGCCGCCAATCACACAAATCTTCGCCACCCTCTATCGAGGGCTAACCACATTCCTCCAAGGACAAAAACCACTCGCCTTACGGCGAAAAACCCTGCCTGTCTCCTTTATAAAAACCGAAAGTAGTAATCTAAAAAACTACACAACCTGATGTCTGATTTGGGTTAAAACACGTACATCACATTTTGTTCAAAATCCAAATAATAACGCTCGCTTTGGTCTTTTATAGGAGCAAAATTGTAAAGAATACCGATTTGAACTTTCGTAAGGCGCATATAGTTCCACAACTGTTGACGATGCTCTGGTCCAAGAGCGGCAACAGCCTTACATTCAATTATCATATTATCTTTTACCAAAAAATCCACATGGTGCTTGTGGTTAATGCGCTGGCCATGAAACTCTACAGAGAAATAAAATTCACGCACGGCAAGAATATTCTTCTCTTGAAACGCAATTTCCAGCGCATCTTGATACATATATTCGTTGAGAAACGGACCCATATCATTGTGAACGATTTGGCAACACCCAGTTATGTCATAACAATAGTTCTTTAATTTCACTGCCAAATCGGGGTTGAAATCTGCTAATTTCTGAATTTTAAAGTACATGCTTTGGTAATTGGTTAGTTTTTAGTTCAAATCAGTTTGTAAAGCAAATGTATGAATAAATCCATTCTTATCAAAATCTAAGGTCTATTATATTTCGCAATTATAAGGAAGATGTGAATGTGGAATGGCTGGGTTGAATGGTTGGGTTTTTCGCCGTGAAACGGCGAGTGGTTTTTGTCCTTTTGGCGATGCCATCGACCTCGTAAGAGGGCGACGTTAGCGTTGTGGCGTGGCAGATTCAAGCCTTGGCTTGAAATCTGGAATGCCACAGCGATAACGACAGGTGCGAAGCACTGGCATCGCCAAAAGGATGTTTTTTATGTTTTTGTTTTCGTGGGAGAACAGAGAGGGGGGGCTGGGGAGGGGGATTAGAGGCTGCCGATGACCATGCAGAGGACGCCGGCGATAAGGATGCACTGGTCGATGATTTTGAGTTTGAGGTCGCCTTCGCGGAGCACGATCACGGCATAGATAAATGCCACGAGGGCACTGCATCGGCGTATCATTGAGGCTATCGACACCATTGAGCCGGGCTCGGAGAGGCACATGAAGAATGTCAAGTCGGCCACACAAATGAAGAGGGAGATGAAGAGGATTGACCAGCGCCAATGGAATTTGTCGAAGGGCTTTTTGCGGAACCTCAACAGTGCCATCACCACCGACATAATCACCAACTGATAGAACGAATACCAAGCCTCCACATTCAGGGGCTTGAAATGAAGCATGAGGAACTTGTCGTAGAGTCCACTCGCAGCCCAAAGCAGCACGCTTGCCAAGCCTGCCCAAAGCCACTTGTTTTGCGTGAACGAGATGCCCTCCTTATGCCCAATGAAGCCTACCCACACCAGCGACACGAAGCCCAACACGATACCAATCCACTGGAGCGGACTGGGGCACTCGCCGAAGATGATGAGCGCACCCACAAGCACCAAAATGGGGCGAACGGCATTGATGGAGGCTTGAATAGTGAGCGGCAAGTTTTTGATGGAGAAATAGCCCAGCAACCACGAAGCGGTCACTATCATCGCTTTCACGAACAGATAGAAGTGGCTCATGGGGTGGACGAAGTTGCCGTCCATATCACCAAGGGTGTAGATGAGCACTGGCGACATGAACAGAGTGCAAAAAAAGGTGTTGAGGAACAACACGTGGAACACGTTGTTGCCCTCAAGCGCCAATTTTTTAACTATGTCGTAAAAGCCGAGGCTAATAGACGAGACTATAGCCAGTACTATCCACATATTGGTGACGATTGCTTATTTATGAGTAGTAAAATAAATATCAAGTAATTAATAGAAAATCTCGGATTCTTGCGCAGGCTTATCGTTCACGCCCTTGCTGTGCTCAGCCTCGATTTCCTTGTCGATTTGTTCAAACTCTGAATGATTACTGTGGTATTCTGGAATGAACATCTTCATGCACTTGATCATATCGTGAACATTTCCATGTGCGGCAAAGGAAATGATGTTGGAGATATTGTCGTACACGGTGTTGAAGTCGTAGGTACGCACTTTCGCCACCATAATCTTATCGTTTTCGGTGGTGTCGAGTGTTTTCTCCTTATCGTTGAGCAGTTCCTCGTAGAGCTTTTCGCCCGGACGAAGACCGATTTCCTTGATTTCGATATCCACACCTGGGCGCAGACCTGCGAGCGAAATCATGCGGGTAGCCAAATCGTAAATCTTCACTGGTTTTCCCATGTCGAACACATAGATTTCACCACCATTACCCATACAACCAGCCTCAAGCACAAGGCTACAAGCCTCTGGAATGGTCATAAAGTAGCGAATGATGTCGCGGTGAGTGATGGTGACCGGACCACCCTCGGCAATCTGTCGGCGGAAAATAGGAATCACAGAGCCATTGCTGCCGAGCACATTGCCAAAGCGAGTGGTGATGAATTGGGTTTTCTTACCCTTGCGCTTTGCATCGAAGAAGAGTGATTGAGTGTAAGCCTCTGCCAGACGCTTGGTGCAGCCCATCACATTGGTTGGGTTCACAGCCTTGTCGGTAGAAATCATCACAAACTTATACACATCGTATTTGAGCGCAAGGTCGGCAATGTTTTTCGTACCCATCACATTGGTGAGCACTGCTTCAGATGGGTTGATTTCCATCATAGGCACATGCTTGTATGCCGCAGCGTGGAACACGAATCGTGGACGGTATTCGGCGAATGCACGCTCCATACGGTCGCGGTTCTGAACGTCGCCCATAAAGAGCACGATGTCGGCTTCGGGGAATTTCTCCTTCATTTCGAGTGCCATGTCGTGCATAGGGGTTTCGGCTTGGTCGACCAAGATGATTTTCTTAGCCTTATAAGTTGCCACCTGACGAACGATTTCGCTACCAATCGAGCCACAGGCGCCGGTAATCATCACCACCGAACCACGGATATTGGAGCGCACAAGCGAATTGTCGAGCACGATAGGGTCGCGGCCCAAGAGGTCTTCAATTTGCACGTTCTTAACGTGGGTGGAGATATTTGCACCCTTATCATCGCCATTCTCGTCGCCAGAAAATTCCTCAACGTGGTTGAGAGAGAGAATGCGCAAGTTGTTGTTGATAAAGAAATCGGCATACTCACGACCCACAAGTTTCACCTTGTCGTGGTTGAAGATGAGAGCGTGAATGCTGTTTTCCACGAAAGTGTTGACCAGCGTATTTTCATCGTAGGGGAACACCTTGAAACCACTGATTTGAGCAGGTGGATTCGCTCCTTTTTCAGCCAACAAGCCAATTGGCAAGTATTTACCGCCAATCTCAGTTTTCAAAGCGCTTGCCAGAATAATCGATTCGATCGAAGTGCCAAGCACCAACACACGCTTGCGTTCGGAAGATTCGTACTGCCTAAGCACTGAATAGGCGTGCTTGATAAGCAATCGCTCCATCACAAGGAACGAGAATGAAATGGCACCAATAATAACGATATCCCAAGAGCGAGCCAAGTCTTCGTAAGAGCAAGCCGACAACACGGCATTGATGATCAAAAGTAAAATCGTGCTACCTGCCACCACCAAAAATTCGCGGTAAAGGTCTTCAAAAACCGACAGACGAATAACGGAAGTGTAGCTTTTGGTGATAAAAATCATCAGCAAATACACTGCAAGCACTATACCCCAGTTGCGGAGGAAAACGAGTGAGCTAACAGAGTGACCAGGAATAAACGCCTCACTGGTAGCCAAAAGAAGAAAACTGCAGGAGATGATGATAAGGTCGACAAACAATACCATCCATCGTGGTGCTGTATTTGCTTTAATTGACGCTAACCATTTAATTTCCAAAAGTTTGCTGATAATCTTATCCATAATTATTCTATATGTTATACTTAGGATTGACCGTCTGTGTATGTTTTAAACAATGTTTAAAATGTTTTCTTTTTTTCACATATTTCAAAAAACGATACAAAGTTACAAAATTATGGTTAAAAATCACAATTTGTAGTCATCCAAAGTAATCCAAATTAGATTTTTTTCAAAAACGGCATCAAAATGCTACACCAAAAAGCCCCAAAAGCCAACAGCATCGAAGATACCAAAATATGTCAAAAAGAAAATGGTAGGGACGTGATACATCACGTCCGCCTACAATCGTGATAATACATTGAAAAACAACTATTTAACGCGGACGCGAAGTATCGAAAGCACTGAAAAAGTCGAAAAGAGGGATTTTGAGCCGTTGGAAACGGCAAATTGTGGTTAACTCCATGCAAGCTCGCTTGCGAGCGCAGCTTGGAGACAGGTCCGAATATAGTGGCGAGCGTCGGAGACGGTCGGTCGTGGTAGCATCAAAAGTTTTGACCATAACCGACCCTCTACGAGGCTCATACCCTTTTGGGTACTATCTCCAAGCTGCGCTCATTCGCTCCTGCTGAGCTTTATTCGCTTGCATGGAGTTAACCATAATCAGCCGTTTCCAACGGCTACAAGCCTCCACAAAACCTTTAATTCATTCACTATTTTTATAGTTTTTCAGTGCTTTCGATACATCACGTCCGCCTATAATTGTGATACCATATTGAATATCAATTATTTGGCGCGGACGCGAAGTATCGCGTCCCTACCAATATATTGGCGTTTCAGGGGAATGGGAAAACCCCGATAATCAGCCCTAAAGTGATTATCGGGGTGAAGCGGATCAAATATTGATAAACCTCAATCGAAGAGGTGAATCGATGATTTTCTTTCTAAAATTTGCGACCTTTTTACTTGAGAAGCATGTTGATGAGGGCAGAAACGTCGCCCACGTTCAGCAAGCCATCTTCGTTGATGTCGCCCTTAGCAGGAGCTGGAGCATTGCCCACGAATCCGACCTTGATTACTTGTTCAAGCACTTGCATATCGATGTCGATGTTCACGCTGAGCACGGTGTCGTTGAGCTTAGCGGTCATCACGATAGGCACTTCGCCAAGCATTGGCCCCATCCAGCTATCGGCATCAATAGTTGGGTCGTCGCCAGCAGTGATAGTCACGTTCTTGTTGAACTTGATGGTGGTAATGCCGTAGGCGTCGGTGCCTTCGCAGCCTTTCAATTCTATGTTACCAACAGGCAACACTTGGTCGCCAGCCACGAGTTTGAAGTTCTTGATGCTCAAGTCATAACCTGCGTCAGTCTTATCCACTGTGATGTTGGTACCCATCGCAGTAGTCTCTTCGTTGATTGCAACGGTGAGTTCGCCTTCGTAATTAGTAGCCATGGCCGACACTGCACATGCAGCAGCCACAAAAAATGCTAAAATCTTTTTCATAACTATTTCCATTTATTATTGTTTATCCTAAAATCAAAGTGATGAGTTCAGTCACATCAGCCACATCAAGCGCACCGTCACCGTTGACATCGGCAACTTCGGTGCAAGTTCCCGAATTGAGCACCATATCGATAAGAGCAGAAGCATCTGCTACATCAAGCACACCATCGCCGTTGATATCGCCCTTGAGCACTGGAGCGGCAGGCTTCTTGATGTTGATTTCATAAGCCACTTGAGTTTTCAAGTCGGCAGAGACGGCGGTAATCACAGCCACATAGCCATCTGCGGTAGCCTCAACGAGTTTGGTCACCTTAGCGTCTTCGCCTTCCTTCACCACTTCGAAATCGGCAGCCGAAACAGCCTCATCGGCAGCGAGCTCAATGCCTGTGGTTTGGATAGTAGCCAAATCGAGGGCTTGACCCTTGAAAGAGATAGATTTGATGCCAGCGGCATACACGAGTTCGAGGTCGTCGACATACACCGAGTCGGCAACACCATTGGAGTAGCTGCCCTTGCCAGGAGTGGCATTAGTGGAAACGGTGAGCAAGATGGCTTTGGCTTCTGCGCCATTGGCGGCACAGGAAGCGTAGTCGAAGGGGCAAGACACCAATCTCCAATCGCCCACGGTCATATCGGCTTTGTTGGGAGCCGCCACAGCCACCTTGTTGGTGTAGGTTTTATTTTCGGGGTCTTGATAGTAGGTGCCATCGGTGATGACTGCATTGAATGCCGCATGGGGATAGGATGCTTGGGCTTTGGCTTGCGTGAATCGCATCCAGAATTTCACCGAGTCGGGCTTGGCATACATAGGGGTAGCAAACGGGTCGCCATTAGCATCCCTATCGGTGCTTGAAAGGTTGGTTTCGCTATGGTTGGCGCTATTGGTTGCCGACATACTGCCGGCTGCCAGTCTACCATTGGTCATCGTACCGTTGGCAATCACCGTAAACACTTTGGTGCTTGTCACCACAGCACTTGTCAGGCCCTTAGAACCGGGGCGAACATTGTTGGAAGAAACCAATTTCGTGGTACTCTTTGCACTGCCGCTCAAACTACCTGTCACACTCTCAAATCCGTGCCAATGCTTTGGCGCTTTGTTCTTGTCGCTCCAAGTTTCAAAGTCGCTGTTAGGCATTTGGAAATGGGTGCCCACATTCTCGAAAGTAACCTTGATCACCTGACCGAGAGTAGACACCATATCAATGTCGATATTCACGCCAAGGAAGCCATTGGTGTTGAACGACGACGACATTTTCACAGGCACTTCGCCCAACATTGGGCCCAGCCAAGCATCGTCGGCAATACCTGCGACGTTGCCTTTCTGAATAGTGATGTTTTTATTCACATAAAGGGTGGTGAGATTGCCAGCAACCGCACCAGTCACATTTTCAATTACGATGTTGCCCACTGGGAGAACAGATTCTCCTTCACCGAGCATGAAGTTAAGAATACTCAAATTATACTTACCTGCATTCTCCACAATAGAGATAGTGGCAGGCTGAGTGCTACCCTCTCCGTTAATCGAAACGGTGAGATTGCCCTTGTAGTCGGTTGCCATTGCCGAAAGGGTCATGAGCACTGCACAAAACAATGTTGATAACTTTCTCATGTTTTTCTTTTTTAATTATAAATTAGCGTGTAAATATTTTTTATCCGAAATTAATAGAACGCATAAGTCACACCTATGGAGCCATAGATAGGCACGAGCGTTTGTTCAATGATTTTGAAACCGCTACGATGAATGCCGTGGAATCCGCACGAGAGGTCGGCATAGGCGCCAAATCGGCGGCCGAACGCCCAATCCACACCCACATCGAAGCCCACTTGCCAGCGGCGCATGTCGGGGGTGAAGTCGTAGTCGCCACGCTCATCAGGAGTGGAACCAAGCATCACCTTCGGGCCTGTAGGGTCGTCGACGCGGATATAGCCGTCGTAAGCCCAGCCGTAAAACTCACGGCCTGTGAGATACGACACATAGGGGCCAGCCTTAAAGGTCACCTTCTTGTAGTGGAAAGTGGCTTGCACAGGGAAGGTAAACATCCATTGTGTGGTTTTGGTCACCACCTTGCCGGTGAACACGCCGCCAAGGCGCTCACCACCTTTCACCATTTCCATCTTGTAGTTCTTCACCGAAGCATCTACCGACATACCCTTATTTTCAAAACGCACACCCACCATCAATCCGAAATCGCCATCAAGCGGCTTTTCGGCGTTGATACCAAAGGCAATGTTGGGCGTGAGCGGAAATTTGTTCATTTTGCGAATACTTGCCGGCATATTGAGCGGAGCGGAGCCACCCAAATTATAGCCTAAGCGTGCGCCATACTTCACATCGGAGAGCACTCCTTTGTGGAAAAAACTCTGCGCCTGAGCGCCTACGGCAGTGAGCAAAGCCACAGCGGCAATTAATATCGTTTTTTTCATTATTCTTCAGTTTGGCAAGTTAAACGAACCTTATCCACAAGGAGGCAGCTGCCGATGGCACCTTGAAACGAAGCACCTTCCTCGCTGCTGGAGAACACCACAGCAAGGTTGTAACCCTTGTTGGCGAGAAGCACCTTGTCGATTTCCTCATAATACTCAAATTCCACTTCAAATGGTGTCCATTGGCTGGTGGCTGGGAGCGATTTCACTTTCGCAAGCGCCACAATCAGCGGACTGGTAAGCACATTGTCGCCACGCAAGCGCACAGGGTTGCCCTGAGCATCGTGGTTGCGATACATCACAGCGTAGATTGAACCTTCATCCACACGGCCTACCACCTCTTTACCACTCTTGTCCTGGAATTTCTTGCCCGGCTGATACTGATAGTAGCCCGACAATTTCACAGGCTCAAGGGTGAACGGCACACCGAAGCGAGTGGCCGCCATGGCGTTGCCCAAGGCTTGCGACACGTCAAACTCGCCCAAGAAGAAGTTGCCAGCCGCCAAGCGCATGTTTGCCATTGCGCCAAACGGACCGGTGTCGCAAGTGGTGAGCTTCAGCGCCTTGCCGTCCATACCGTCGATGGGCACGGTAGGATACTGGTCGGGAAGCGCCGACGACTTGCTCATCTTGTAGCCCGGATTGCCCGTAGCCCATTCGTTGCCGAAAGTGCCATCAAGGCGCTCGTTGTGCCAGATGTAGTATTTTTTAGTTTGTGGATCTAATTCAAAATTTTCGAAATCATACTTGATTACGCTCTTCACCACATGCACAGGTTCTGGCGAAATGGTGATTTTGTAGTCGCGGTGCCAGTTGCCGTCTTGCGAAGTCACACGATAACTCACAGGCACATCAGCCAGAAAGTCGTCGCCCTCGGTAATGCGCTGAATGGTGGCACCTTCAGTGATTTTAAATTCGAGCGTGATGCCATCGAGCGGTGCGTTGCGTCGCACGTTAAACACCGCCTCGTTGTCGGTATAGAGAAGGGATTTGGCAGAATCTGTCTTATTGAAAAACACCTCATCTACGTGATTCGTGTGAAGAATCACCTGCTCGATGTCGCACTCCGCATTCAGCGGCTCATCCTTGCAGGAAGAGGCAAAAAGCAAGCACACCAAGCCCATTAATAACCCTATTTTGTGACGCTTAAACATAGTTTTCTTAATGATGACAAATTAATTTTGTAACAGTTAGGCGCTAAAACACCAATTGCAAAGGTAATAATTATTTACCAAATTTTCACACAATGAGTAATAATAGAATTAAAAATCAGACATTTTGACCATCAACAACCAAAGAAAAAACGAAGAAATAGACCAAATCAATTCTTGATTAGCCGTTGGAAACGGCTGATTATGGTTAACTCCATGCAAGCGAATGAAGCTCCG
>ERZ780014.496-NODE-496-length-17273-cov-4.01678_pt1 | contig 17273 bp, 13 predicted proteins | sample MGYA00511929_ERZ780014 | MGnify/ENA primary metagenome ERZ780014 (study PRJEB29588, sample SAMEA2155132) | human gut metagenome | biome: human gut; feature: human-associated habitat; material: faeces | place: Denmark | collected 2008/2010 ...
TGTCATTTAAATAAATCTCCCGACAAGTTCGCGGAGGCTGTCGGCGAGTGAGTTCATGTCCTGATGTAGCGAAATGGTTGCGGACTCATTATCATGGCTTACACTGTGAAGAGTGACTTCATAATCTTTATCAACAGTGAACGTGTTGGAAGAAGATGTCCGGGATTCACCGTTGAGCCTGAAAACCGCATTTGCCGGATACTGGGTCGTATTATTAAGTCCGAGTGCATCCACCACTCCTGATGCGGCTGATGTGTTATCATCTGTAACCGTAAAAATAACAGGTTTGCTGCCGACTCCGGTCATATTGGAAGTGAGCTGCAATGCACTCTGTCCCTGACCGTTATCAATAACAGCAGCCGAGAGACCGATCTGCGATTTATTGATAAGACGGGATAATTTATTCTGTATATCCAGAGTGTTCTCGGTGTCCTTAACCGAAAACTGCAATTCATATGTAATAGATGATATGTTGACATCAAATACATATGTTCCGCTTGAAAGCACATTTGAATGGTTGTTGAGAAAAGCACCCGTATTAATCTGCGGTTCTGCCAGCTGGTCAACGGATATATTGAAACTGTGCGTAGTACCTGCGGTCGTATTATCGCCGATATATTCGGCAGAAGCGACTGCTTCATTATCAGAATCGGCGAGACTCTTAAATGTCATGCCGCCGGTCTGGACATCCGTAAGATCCTCTGTAATCTCAGCAAGCGAACGTGCATTCTCCTTGATATCGATTGCACGGGTCTGCGCGTTATCCGAAACATCTAATTTATAGAAAGGACTTGACTTATTAAGTTTAACGATACTGTTGTATACGCTCTTCAATTCGCTTTTCTTATGAGTACTGTGCTTTGAATAGGGGCGCATACCGTATTCAGCAATATAATTACTGTATACCTGGCTAATCATAACAGTCACCTCCTTGTCTGTCGTGATTACATTTAATTCTAAAAATCCATTTTTACATCTATATTATATTACTCACAAGGAGGTTTGTCACTATTTTTTTTAAAATTAGAAGAAAATTAAGCGAAAAACACCTATAAAAGTGTTGACTTAAGCCGATACGGTATGTTATAGTAGGTAGGCTACGGGAAGTAAGGCTTTTTTTTTATGCCTAAAAAATCATTCGATTTTAGATGCGAACCGTGTATGCAATATTACAATAAGTCATAGATATTTTTAAATTTGGAGGTGTCAGTCATGCGTGTTAAAATCACATTAGCGTGCACAGAGTGCAAGCAGCGTAACTACAATATGACCAAGGATAAGAAGACTCATCCGGACAGAATGGAAACAAAGAAATATTGTAAGTTCTGTAAGTCACACACATTACACAAAGAGACTAAATAATTTAGTGTAACCGCAATTGGAGGTTAGTTACGATGGGTGATTCTGAGAAGAATTTAGCAGACGGTAAGTTATCTGACGATATTATCGTTGAAGATGTGGCAGTAAAGACTGCCAGAACCGCCAAAGCCAAGAAAACATCCAACAGGAACGGATTTTTCTCACAGGTTAAGGCAGAGTTTAAGAAAATCATCTGGCCAAGCCGCCAGTCACTCGGTAAACAGACGCTGGCAGTTCTGCTCAGCTCAATTGGTCTTGGAGTTATTATCACTTTGGTTGATATGATTATAAGATTGGGACTGGAGTTATTGGTAAAATAATAGTGCAGAGAAATCTGCAGCAGAAAGGTGATTAGATGTCAGAAGAAATGTCAGGAGCCTGCTGGTATGTGGTTCACACATATTCGGGCTATGAGAACAAGGTAAAAGCTAACATTGAGAAGACTATCGAAAACAGAAATCTTCAGGACCAGATATTGGAAGTTTCAGTACCGCTCGAGGAAGTTCTTGAGAAGACGAAGTCAGGTGCTATGAAACAGGTTCAGAGAAAGATTTTTCCGGGATATGTACTTATTCATATGATCATGAATGATGATACATGGTATGTAGTCAGAAACACCAGAGGCGTTACAGGTTTTGTCGGACCGGGATCCAAGCCGGTGCCGCTTACTGATGAAGAGATGAAGAATCTCGGAATCAATGCCAAGAAGATTGCAATCGACTATAAAGTCGGTGATACAATTGTGGCCGTATCAGGTGTTTGGGAAAATACGGTTGGCGCGATTAAGAGTATTAACGAAAGCAAGCAGACGGTAACTATCATGGTTGATATGTTCGGCCGTGAGACACCGGTAGAACTTGACTTTACGGAAATACGTCATATTTAATCTTTTTTACAGGTAATTCACCGGGACTTGAAGTTCCGGGATTGCACAGTGGGAGGGTGATTCCCGCGAATACCACAATATTTTAGGAGGTGCCAAAAATGGCAAAGAAAGTAACAGGTTATATCAAATTACAGATTCCTGCCGGCAAAGCTACACCGGCTCCACCAGTTGGTCCAGCACTTGGACAGCATGGTGTTAACATCGTTGAGTTCACAAAGCAGTTCAACGCAAAGACAGCAGATATGGGTGATACAGTCATTCCTGTTGTCATCACAGTTTATGCAGATAGAAGCTTCAGCTTTATAACAAAGACTCCACCTGCAGCTGTTCTCCTTAAGAAAGCATGTAACATTAAGTCAGGATCAGGCGTACCTAACAAGAATAAGGTCGCAACAATCTCTAAAGCTGATTTGCAGAAAATCGCTGAGACCAAAATGCCGGATCTTAACGCAGGTTCACTTGAGGCAGCTATGAGCATGATCGCCGGTACTGCAAGAAGTATGGGTATCACCGTAGAAGAATAATAACAGTTTGCTATCCGGTATCATAGTGCCGGAGAAGTTGTGGGAGGGCAGACCCCGCAAATACCACCAGGAGGTTTTATATTATGAAGAGAGGCAAAAAATACGTTGAAGCGGCTAAATTGATCGACCGCGCAACACTTTATACAGCTGAAGATGCAGTTGCATTAGTTAAGAAGACATCTACAGCAAAATTCGATGAAACAATCGAGGCACATATCAGAACAGGATGTGACGGACGTCATGCTGACCAGCAGATTCGTGGTGCAGTAGTACTTCCTCACGGAACAGGTAAGACAGTCAGAGTACTCGTATTCGCTAAGGGAGCTAAGGCTACAGAAGCAGAAGCAGCCGGAGCTGATTTCGTAGGCGGCGAGGAACTTATTCCTAAGATCCAGAATGATGGATGGTTCGAATTCGATGTTGTTGTTGCTACACCTGACATGATGGGCGTTGTAGGACGTCTCGGACGTGTACTCGGACCTAAGGGCTTAATGCCAAACCCTAAGGCCGGAACAGTTACAATGGATGTAACTAAAGCAATTAACGATATCAAAGCCGGTAAGATCGAGTACAGACTTGATAAGACTAACATCGTTCATGTTCCTGTAGGAAAGGCATCTTTCACAGAGGAACAGCTCGCTGATAACTTTAAGGCAATTATGGATGCCATTGTTAAGGCTAAACCATCAGCTCTTAAAGGACAGTATATTAAGAACATCACTCTTACAGCTACTATGGGCCCTGGAGTGAAGGTTGATACTTCTAAGTATCTTGGTTAATTGATTGTGCTTTATGGCACATCATAAAATAAATATTGACAAAAATAAGCTATGATGATAATATGTCATCTGTAGGCTGATTTTTGGCCGATACCGTAGACAGCAGGTGCCGTAAGGCATAAGTTGATAACGCCTGCCGAGGAGATTTAAGCACGATATGACTTATTTATGCCTCCTGTGTCTGCGGGAGGCATTTTTGATTATTATAAGGAGGAAATACTCATGGCAAAGGTTGAACTTAAGAAACCTATCGTTGATGAAATCATTGAGAACCTTAAGGACGCCAAGTCAGCAGTAATTGCTGATTACCGTGGACTCACTGTTGAGCAGGATACACAGCTTCGTAAGCAGATGAGAGAAGCAGGCGTTGTATACAAGGTATATAAGAATACAATGATCAAGCGTGCAATTGAGGGAACAGAATTCGAAGCACTTACTCCGGATCTCGAGGGACCTACAGCAATTGCAATTTCTAAGGACGATGCTACTGCACCGGCAAGAATTCTTTTTAATTTTGCTAAGAAGGCAGAAGCATTAGAGCTTAAATCAGGTGTGGTTGAAGGAACTTTCTATGATAACAAGGCAATCTCTGTTATCGCTACAATCCCTTCAAGAGAAGAACTTCTTTCGAAGTTACTTGGAAGCATCCAGTCACCGGTTACCAATTTTGCTCGTGTTATTAAGCAGATTGCAGAGAAGAAAGAAGCAGAGGCTTAAGAGCGTTTTATTAAATTATTATTAAATGGAGGAAATTATAATGACAACTCAGGAAATTATTGAAGTAATCAAAGGTTTATCAGTATTAGAATTAAATGATCTCGTTAAGGCTTGCGAGGAAGAGTTCGGCGTATCAGCAGCAGCAGGTGTTGTAGTTGCAGCAGCAGGTGCCGGCGCAGCAGCTGAGGAAGAGAAGACAGAGTTCGACGTTGAACTTACAGAAGGTTCAGGCGTACCTGTAATCAAGGCTGTTCGTGAAATCACAGGTTTAGGCCTCAAGGAAGCTAAGGATCTTGTAACAGCTGCACCTAAGGTTGTTAAGGAAGGCGTTAGCAAAGAAGAAGCTGAAGACATTAAGAAGAAACTTGAAGAAGCTGGAGCAAAGGCTACTATCAAATAATTTAAGATTTCTATCTTACAGGGGACCCCGGGAAAGCTTAGGCAGGCCGGGGTTTTCCTGCCTTTTATATTTATTTTATCTTATTAATCTATTTTCAATTTTTTAAAAAATATTCCAAAAACATGTTGACAAATAATGGGTATTGTGATACTATGGACAATGCTTTATTATGCAGGCTTAGGCTTGCCGCCCAAAAATGAAGAAATATATAGAAAGCGCAAGGGGTGAAACGTCAATGGAAAAGAACAGATTACGTCCTCAGAAATTCGGTAAAAACATCAGAATGAGCTATTCAAGACAGAAAGAAGTTCTTGAAATGCCTAACCTTATAGAGGTTCAGAAGAATTCATACCGTTGGTTTTTGAATGCAGGACTCAAGGAGGTTTTCAACGACATATCACCAATCACAGACTATAGTGGACATCTTAGTCTGGAGTTTGTTGATTTTGTTTTATGTGAAGATGATGTAAAGTATTCTATTGAGGAATGTAAGGAAAGAGATGCTACTTATGCGGCTCCTCTTAAGGTAAAGGTGCGCCTTTATAACAAAGAGACAGACGAGATCAAGGAGCATGACATTTTCATGGGTGATCTTCCACTCATGACAGAAACCGGTACATTTGTAATCAATGGTGCAGAACGAGTTATTGTAAGCCAGCTTGTTCGTTCACCTGGTATTTATTATGAAATAGGCCACGACAAAATAGGTAAGACTTTATATTCATGCACCGTTATCCCTAACAGAGGTGCATGGCTGGAGTACGAGACGGACTCCAACGATATTTTCTCAGTTCGTGTAGACAGAACAAGGAAAGTTCCTGTTACTGTCCTTATCAGAGCACTTGGATTTGGTAAGAACTCAGAGATTCTTGAGCTGTTTGGAGAAGAGCCTAAGATTCTCGCAAGTATTGCCAAGGATCCATCAATTGATGAGAAGAATCCTGAAGGAAGTTACGAGCAGGGCCTTCTTGAATTGTATAAGAAGATAAGACCGGGCGAACCGCTCTCAGTTGACAGCGCGGAGAGCCTTGTTAATGCTATGTTTTTTGACCCTAGAAGATATGATCTTGCTAAGGTTGGACGTTATAAGTTTAATAAGAAGCTTCATTTTAAAAACAGACTTACCGGACACAGACTTGCTGATGATGTTGTGGATACCACAACAGGTGAGATTATCGCATCTGCGGGAGATCTCATCACAAAAGAGACTGCAACAGCTATCCAGAATGCTGCAGTTCCTTATGTATGGCTTCTTGTTGAGGAGAGAAGAGTTAAAGTTCTCTCCAATATGATGGTTGACGTTACAAGCTATGTCGATATTACGAAGGAGGAAGCAAAAGCACTCGGAATTACGGAAGACGTATACTATCCGGTACTTAAGGGCATTCTCGCAGAGAATGAAAGCCTTGATGACATCAAGACGGCACTTAAGAAGAATGTGAGCGACCTCATCCCTAAGCACATAACAGTTGATGATATAATTGCATCCATTAACTACAATATTCACCTTGAATACGGTGTTGGTAACAAAGATGATATCGATCATCTCGGAAACAGACGTATCAGGGCTGTTGGCGAACTTTTACAGAACCAGTACAGAATCGGTCTTTCAAGAATGGAAAGAGTTGTAAGAGAGAGAATGACTACCCAGGATCTTGAGGGAGCATCTCCGCAGACACTTATTAACATTAAGCCGGTTACTGCAGCTGTTAAGGAATTTTTCGGAAGTTCACAGTTGTCACAGTTCATGGATCAGAATAACCCGCTTTCTGAAATTACACATAAAAGACGTCTTTCGGCACTTGGACCTGGTGGTCTTTCAAGAGACCGTGCGGGATTCGAAGTTCGAGACGTACATTATACACATTACGGAAGAATGTGCCCGATTGAGACACCTGAAGGACCTAACATCGGTCTTATTAACTCACTTGCATCATATGCAAGAATTAATGAGTACGGATTTGTTGAGGCACCGTATCGTGTTGTTGATAAATCAGACCCTAAGAATCCTCGCGTTACAGATGAGGTAAGATATCTTACGGCTGATGAAGAAGATAATTATTATGTAGCACAGGCTAATGCCGAGCTCGATGAGAATGGATATTTTGTACGTAACAGTGTTTCAGGACGTTACAGAGAAGAGACATCCCAGTTCGAAAAGAGCAAGATAGATCTTATGGACGTATCTCCTAAGATGGTATTCTCTGTTGCTACATCTATGATACCTTTCCTTGAAAACGATGATGCTAACCGTGCACTCATGGGATCCAACATGCAGCGTCAGGCAGTGCCGCTTCTTACAACAGATTCAGCAGTTGTAGGAACAGGTATGGAGTATAAGGCTGCTGTTGACTCGGGAGCATGTGTTGTTGCACGTGAAGCCGGAACAGTTGAGAGATCAACATCGACAGAAATCGTTATCAAGAGGGCAGACGGAAACAGAGACACATACAAACTTACCAAGTATGCACGAAGCAACCAGAGTAACTGCTATAACCAGAAACCGATAGTAACCAAGGGCGATGTGGTAGAAAAAGGCGAGGTAATAGCCGATGGACCATCTACAAGCAATGGTGAAATCGCACTCGGTAAGAACCCGCTTATCGGATTTATGACATGGGAAGGTTATAACTACGAGGATGCTGTTCTTCTTAGTGAAAGACTTGTACGTGATGATGTTTATACATCCGTTCATATTGAAGAATATGAAGCAGAAGCCAGAGATACCAAGCTCGGACCGGAAGAAATCACAAGAGATGTTCCGGGTGTCGGTGATGATGCACTGAAGAACCTCGATGAAAGAGGTATTATCAGAATCGGTGCTGAAGTACGCGCCGGTGATATACTTGTAGGTAAGGTTACTCCTAAGGGAGAAACAGAACTTACGGCAGAGGAAAGACTCCTCAGAGCTATTTTCGGTGAGAAAGCAAGAGAAGTAAGAGATACTTCACTTAAGGTTCCTCATGGAGAATATGGTATCGTAGTTGATGCTAAGGTATTTACCAGGGAAAACGGAGATGAACTTTCTCCGGGTGTTAACCAGTCAGTAAGAATTTATATTGCACAGAAGAGAAAGATATCTGTCGGTGATAAGATGGCCGGACGTCATGGTAACAAGGGTGTCGTTTCAAGAATACTTCCTGTGGAAGATATGCCATTCCTTCCGAACGGAAGACCGCTTGATATCGTGCTTAACCCGTTGGGTGTACCTTCGCGTATGAACATAGGTCAGGTGCTTGAGATTCATTTAAGCCTTGCTGCGAGAGCACTTGGATTTAAGATTTCAACTCCTGTATTCGATGGTGCTGACGAGAGCGCAATCATGGATACACTTGACCTTGCAAATGATTATGTAAATATGGAATGGGAAGACTTCCAGAAGAAGTGGACAGGTAAAGTTAACGAAGGTGTTATGGAATATCTTGGAGAACACCTTGACCACAGAGCAGAATGGAAGGGCGTACCGATTTCCAGAGACGGTAAAGTAAGACTTCGTGATGGCAGGACAGGAGAATATTTTGACAGCCCGGTAACAATCGGACACATGCATTATCTCAAGCTCCATCACCTTGTTGACGATAAGATCCACGCACGTTCAACCGGTCCTTATTCACTTGTAACACAGCAGCCGCTTGGTGGTAAAGCACAGTTCGGTGGACAGCGTTTCGGAGAGATGGAGGTATGGGCTCTTGAGGCATATGGTGCATCATATACACTTCAGGAAATCCTTACCGTTAAGTCCGATGATGTTGTGGGACGTGTCAAGACATATGAGGCGATTATCAAAGGTGATAACATTCCTGAACCGGGAATTCCTGAATCATTCAAGGTACTTCTTGAGGAACTCAGATCACTTGCACTTGATGTCACTGTACTTGATGAGAACGGCGAAGAAGTTGATATCAAAGAGAAAATCGGATATGCAGAATCTGATCCGGATTTCGCATTTGAAAACGATAAAGAAGCATATGGATATGAAGAACCTTTCGGAGATTTCGGATACCAGAAGCAGGAAATTGTTGATGGTGAGTTTGAGTCTGTTGATGATGACGAAGACGAAGATTTCGATGATGCAGCTGATGATTATTCAGATGCTGATTTTGACGAATAGGAGGGAGCTACGAAATGCCTGAGAATAACAATAATGAAACATACCAGCCGATGACATTCGACTCAATAAAGATTGGGCTTGCATCCCCTGAGAAAATTCTTGAATGGTCTTACGGTGAGGTGCTTAAGCCGGAGACAATTAACTACAGAACTCTTAAGCCTGAACGCGACGGTCTGTTCTGCGAAAAGATTTTCGGACCTAGTAAAGACTGGGAATGCCACTGTGGTAAATACAAGAAAATCCGCTATAAAGGTGTTGTCTGCGACCGATGCGGCGTTGAAGTAACAAAGGCCAGCGTTCGAAGAGAACGTATGGGTCATATCAAGCTTGCCGCTCCGGTATCACATATATGGTATTTCAAGGGAATCCCGAGCAGAATGGGACTTATTCTTGATATATCTCCAAGAACCCTTGAAAAAGTTCTTTACTTTGCATCATATATAGTACTTGATGCAGGCGAGACAGATCTCTCAGAGAAGCAGGTTCTTTCCGAAAAAGAATATGCTGATGCTGTTGAGAAGTGGGGCAACAGATTCAGAGCAGGAATGGGCGCAGAGTCCATCAAGGAACTTCTCCAGAGAATAGACCTTGATAAGGATTCAGAGACATTGAAGGCTGAACTTAAGGAAGCTTCAGGACAGAAGAAAGCAAGAATCATCAAGAGACTTGAAGTTGTAGAAGCCTTCAGGGAATCAGGAAATAAACCGGAATGGATGATACTTGACGTAGTACCGGTAATCCCACCTGATTTAAGGCCTATGGTACAGCTCGATGGCGGAAGATTTGCAACATCGGATCTTAATGATCTTTACAGAAGAATAATTAACAGAAATAACCGTCTTGCAAGACTTATGGAGTTAGGAGCTCCTGAGATAATTGTCCGTAACGAGAAGAGAATGCTTCAGGAAGCGGTAGATGCTCTTATCGATAACGGAAGAAGAGGAAGACCGGGAACCGGACCTGGTAACCGTGCACTTAAATCTCTTTCAGATATGCTTAAAGGTAAGCAGGGACGTTTCCGTCAGAACCTCCTCGGTAAGCGTGTTGACTATTCAGGACGTTCGGTTATCGTTGTAGGACCTGAACTTAAGATATATCAGTGCGGTCTCCCTAAGGAGATGGCAATAGAACTTTTTAAACCGTTTGTTATGAAAGAACTTGTTACAAACGGTACGGCACATAACATAAAGAATGCCAAGAAGATGGTTGAACGTCTTGAGACAGAAGTATGGGATGTGTTAGAGGATGTTATTAAAGAGCATCCGGTTATGCTTAACCGTGCTCCGACACTCCACAGACTCGGTATTCAGGCGTTTGAACCGATTCTTGTAGAGGGTAAGGCAATCAAGCTTCATCCGCTTGTATGTACGGCTTTCAACGCCGATTTCGACGGTGACCAGATGGCTGTACACCTTCCGCTTTCGGTAGAGGCACAGGCAGAGTGCAGATTCCTTCTGCTCTCACCTAATAACCTTCTTAAACCGTCAGACGGTGGTCCGGTAGCGGTTCCTTCACAGGATATGGTACTTGGTATCTATTATCTGACAATGGAGAAACTTGCGAACCACAAGAATGAGGAAGGCGCAGAAGCTGTATCCGATACAGTGTATACAGATCTTGAAGTTATCAAGAAGGAAATAATGGATAATAAGCTCGGAATGGATGATATGATTCATTTTGAGGATGTGACGGATGGAAACCGTAATGTACTTTGTACACCAAGAGATTTGTTCGGACATTATTTCTCAAGCATTAATCAGGCATTGCTTGCTTATGAAAATAAGCAGATCTCACTCCATCAGGCAGTTTATGTACACAGAAGTACAGAACTTGAGGATGGAACCAGAATTGAAGGCGATGTAAGAACAACGCTCGGAAGACTTATTTTTAACGAAATAATCCCGCAGGATCTCGGATTCGTGGACAGAACCAATCCGGAAACTGCACTTAAATATGAAATTGATTTCCATGTCGGCAAGAAGGGACTCAAGCAGATTCTTGAGAAAGTAATCAATGTTCATGGCGCAACCAAGACAGCAGAAGTTCTTGATGGCATCAAGGCAATGGGTTACAAGTATTCTACAAGAGCCGCAATGACGGTTTCCATTTCAGATATGACAGTTCCGGCACAGAAGCAGCAGATGATTGCAGATGCCGAGGAAACTGTAGAGAAGATTACCAAGAACTTCAGACGTGGTTTCATCACTGAAGAAGAGAGATATAAGGAAGTTGTTGATACATGGTTCAAGACCGATGCAGAACTTACCAAGGCACTTATTTCAGGACTTGATAAGTATAACAACATCTTTATGATGGCCGATTCCGGTGCCCGTGGTTCTAACCAGCAGATTAAACAGCTTGCCGGTATGCGTGGACTTATGGCGGATACATCGGGACGTACAATCGAACTTCCTATTAAGTCAAACTTCCGTGAGGGTCTTGACGTACTCGAGTACTTCATCTCCGCACACGGTGCCAGAAAAGGACTTTCCGATACGGCGTTAAGAACTGCCGATTCAGGTTACCTTACAAGACGTCTTGTAGACGTTTCACAGGAACTTATCATCCGTGAGATGGATTGCTCCGAAGGTAAAGAAATTCCTGGTATGGAAGTAGAAGCTTTCATGGATGGCAAGGAAGAGATTGAAGGACTTAAGGACAGAATTACAGGAAGATATCTTGCAGAGGATATTGTGGATCCTGAATCAGGTGAAGTTCTCATCAAGAGAAATCATATGATTACTCCTAAGAGAGCGGAGATTATTAAGAACCTTGGACTTAAGAAGGTTAAGATAAGAACAGTCCTCACTTGTAAATGCCACCTTGGTGTATGTGCTAAGTGCTATGGCGCAAATATGGCAACGGGACAGCAGGTACAGGTAGGTGAAGCAGTCGGAATCATCGCAGCACAGTCAATCGGTGAGCCTGGTACACAGCTTACCATGCGTACATTCCATGCCGGTGGTGTTGCCGGTGATGATATCACACAGGGTCTTCCTAGAGTCGAGGAACTTTTTGAGGCAAGAAAGCCAAAGGGACTTGCGATTATCGCTGAGTTCGGTGGTGTTGCCAGAATAGTGGATAATAAGAAGAAACGTGAAGTTGTTATCACTGATGTTGACGGCAATTCAAAGAATTATCTTATACCATACGGCTCCAGAATCAAGATTATGGATGGAGCAGTGCTTGAAGCAGGCGATGAACTTACAGAAGGTAGTGTTAACCCTCATGACATCCTTAAAATTAAGGGCGTAAGGGCAGCACAGGATTATATGCTTCGTGAGGTTCAGCGAGTTTACAGACTTCAGGGTGTTGAGATTAATGATAAGCATATTGAAGTTATCGTAAGACAGATGCTCAAGAAGATTAAGGTAGATAACCCTGGCGATTCAGAGTATCTTCCGGGAATCACTGTTGATGTACTTGATTTCAACGAGAAAAATGAGAAACTTATCGAAGCAGGAAAAGAACCGGCAGAGGGAACACAGATTATGCTTGGTATTACCAAGGCAGCCCTTGCTACGAACTCATTCCTTTCAGCTGCATCATTCCAGGAGACCACAAAGGTACTCACTGAGGCAGCCATTAACGGTAAGGTTGACCCACTTATCGGTCTTAAAGAGAACGTGCTTATCGGTAAGCTTATACCGGCAGGTACAGGTATGAAGAGATACCGTTCAGTAACACTTGACAGCGATTACAGTCTTGAGGATGAAGTGACGTTTGATGAAGATGTTGAAGAATCAGCAGATAATGCTGACGAGACAACTGATACAGCAGATGCTGCAACAGATCAGGATGTAGTTGAGATAACAGAAGATGTAGCAAAAGACAGTTCAGAGGATACACAGGAATAAATTTAATGCCCCTATGCATAATACATAGGGGCATTTTGTGCTATTGAGGTTTATATGAATAAAGAAATAGAAAAAACACTGATGAATGGAGATTATGAAAGTGCATACAGGCTGATACAGGAATATCGCAGTCAGAAATATGATTATGATACTTTTTCATATCTGTCATACTATTACACCGGAATTGGTAAATATGATAAGGCATATGATGTGTCCTGCGAGGCTGTGGATATAAATCCGTTCAGCATAGACTCATGTTATAATCTTGCCAGCGCAGCCTGGCAGCTCGAAAAGTATGATGAGGCATACAAATATCTGCTGAGAGTGCATTATCTGCAGGAATATTATAAAAATTATGTTGTTGACAATGATCTGGTTAAGACACAGATAGAGGAACTGGAAGCAATTGCGGCGAATGATGAAGAACTTAGCGAAAAATATGCAGCTATCAAAGAACTGGAGGTATATTCGGAACGTAATCCATATAAATCAGCCAATACACCGATTGTCGGCCAGTTTATGCATGGCTGTGACGGGCGTATAAATTATGTCGCTTCTACAAGCAGATGGTATGAATCGTATTATAATAAGGATTGCAATCGTGATGCGTACAGAGCCAAATGTGAATTATTTCCGCTTGCTAAGGTCAGTAATGTATACAAAGCGGATATTTCCGAAAAATCACTTATGCCGGTCTGTATTAACTACAGGATGGACGGGGAAAACGGTGCGATTGCAGATGCGGCAGATATAAGCAAAACAACATATATGGAGCCGGCATATCTTAAGTACAGTTATATACCGGTTGACAAACCGACAACGTTTGTGGCTGCGTCGGAAGCCGTTTTTGCCAAGCCGATTCCACTTAACAACAGTAACGGCAGACGTAAGCGCCTTGTTATGAGTATCTTTGCGGATAGCTTTAATTACAGGATCATCAAGGAAAAAGGACTTGATAAACTTATGCCGGAAACGGCTGCATTTTTTGAAAAAGGAATTGTGTTTGATAATTTTTACAGTGGTTCCGAATGGACACTTCCTTCAATTGCAACTTATTGGACCGGTAAACATTCATCAAAGCATATGAATCTGGATGAGAAATATCTCATTGATTTTATGAAGGATGAGAAAGTCCTTGCTGAATATTTTCATGATGAAGGATATGTTACGGCTAAAATAGGAGGCAATGATGCGGTAACTCCGGTAAGCGGGTATAACCGTGGAATCGACAGATTCCTGTATCAATATATAAGCCAGGGATATACAGCCAAGGATGTTGTCACGGATGTTATTGAACATATGCGTACATTTTCCGGAGATGACCAGTATCTGTGGGTCGATTTTGTTGATCTCCATGATATTTCCGGGGGATTTATGCGTTCGATAGGTGTGCAGGCGCAGATGCCTCTTGAGTGCAGAATGTTTGATAATGATGTCAAAACAACTGTTAAGCAGACATATAGTGAGAACAGAAAATATATTTTTGAACAGGAACTCAGGGAATTTGATTTTCATCTGGGAAGGTTGTTTAAGTATATTGAAGATAATTACAGCGATGATGAAATAGTCATATCTTTATTCTCGGATCACGGTGCGGCGTTTATGGTAGATAACGGTGAGCCGTTTGTGTCGTGGCAGAGAATGAATGTACCGATGATGATAAGAGGAACCGGCGGTATCAGGGGCGTATGCGATGAAGTGGTTGAAAGTGCGGATTATGCTGCGATGATGTGTGCGCTTGCGGGAATAAAATATGATTATACGGGAACGGACGCAAATCTGCCGAAAGTACTCGGAGGAACACGCGAGAGGGAATATGCATTGTCACAGAGCCTTTTTGTCGGGGATTTGTACAGTGGTGCATTGCATGGCAGAGATTTTCACTATTATTTTAAATCGGCAAAGCCGGTACAGCCGGAATTCAGAATAGATATATCCAAAGCAGAAGATTATATCGCGGATGACCGGGGAGAAATAATAGATGATGACGACCGCAGATTAAAGTATAGAGAGCGGCTTTTGAGCGAAATAAAACATTTGATAAAAAAATAGCCTCTTTTCAAATTAATATGTTGACAATTGAAAATGTCATAGATATAATATTAGTTGCGCGCATTGTAATATGCTTATTTTGCGTGCAAGAACGAGAATTTGAATAATCAGATTCGCAACCAAGGAAATTTATTTACAGGAGGTGAAAAAAGAATGCCTACATTTAACCAGTTGGTAAGAAAGTCTACAGCACCTGCTCTTCAGAAGAGCTATAACTCTCTTCAGAAGAAAGCTATCGATTCTGCATCACCGCAGAAGAGAGGTGTTTGTACAGCTGTTAAGACTAAGACACCTAAGAAACCTAACTCAGCTCTTAGAAAAATCGCCAGAGTTCGTCTTTCTAATGGAATCGAAGTAACAAGCTATATCCCAGGTGAAGGACATAACCTTCAGGAGCATAGTGTTGTACTTGTAAGAGGTGGAAGGGTAAAGGATTTACCTGGTACCAGATACCACATCGTTAGAGGAACACTTGATACGGCAGGAGTTGCTAAGAGAAGACAGGCGCGTTCAAAATACGGCGCAAAGAGACCGAAAGACGCAAAATAATATTCGCATTTAAGTCAGTATAGTGCCGTGTAAATATTTTTCCTGTAGGTTGCAGGGTTAAAATATACCGCGCGCGAACACATCAGACACATGTGAGTACCTATGAATTAATTATTATGTTAAGGAGGGAAGACCCGTGCCACGTAAAGGACATACTCAGAAGAGAGATGTATTAGCAGATCCGTTATACAACAGCAAGGTTGTTACCAAACTCATCAACAATATTATGTTAGATGGTAAGAAGTCTACAGCTCAGAAAATAGTATACGGAGCATTCACAAGAGTGGAAGAGAAGGCTGGTAAGCCGGCACTCGAAGTATTCGAGGAAGCTATGAATAACGTAATGCCTGTACTTGAAGTTAAGGCAAGACGTATCGGTGGTGCTACTTATCAGGTACCTATCGAAGTAAGAGCTGACAGAAGACAGGCTCTCGGACTTCGTTGGTTAACAGCTTTTTCACGTGCAAGAGGCGAGAAGACTATGGAAGAAAGACTCGCAAACGAGATCCTTGACGCATCTAACAACACAGGTGCATCTGTCAAGAGAAAAGAAGATATGCACAAGATGGCAGAAGCAAACAAGGCTTTCGCACATTACAGATTCTAATCTCGTATATATCATTGTTTTTTACTGTCGTGTGCCATGGCACATGGCAGCCTAAAGCATTTTTATTAAATGAAGGAGGATAAAACCTTGGCTGGAAGAGAATATCCGTTAGAGAGAACCAGAAATATAGGTATTATGGCTCATATCGATGCAGGTAAGACTACATTGACAGAACGTATCCTGTATTATACTGGTGTTAACTATAAGATTGGTGATACTCATGAAGGTACTGCTACCATGGACTGGATGGAACAGGAGCAGGAAAGAGGTATCACAATCACATCAGCCGCTACTACATGTCATTGGACATTAGAGGATCATCACAAACCAATGCCGGGCGCATTAGAGCATCGTATCAACATCATTGATACTCCGGGCCACGTAGACTTCACTGTAGAAGTTGAGCGTTCACTCAGAGTACTTGATGGTGCAGTAGGTGTATTTGATGCTAAGGCAGGTGTTGAGCCACAGTCCGAGAACGTATGGCGTCAGGCTGATACCTACAATGTACCTCGTATGGCATTCATCAACAAGATGGATAAAATGGGTGCAGACTTTTTCTATTCAGTTCAGACAATTATTGACCGTTTAGGCAAGAACGCAATTCCTGTACAGATCCCAATCGGTAAGGAAGATGATTTCAAAGGCTTAATCGATCTGTTTGAAATGGATGCTTACTATTATAAAGACGACAAGGGCGAGGACATCGAGATTACATCAATCCCTGATGATCTTAAAGACCTTGCAGACAAATGGAGAGAGAACCTCGTTGAGAAAATCTGCGAATTAGATGATGATTTAATGATGATGTATCTTGAGGGCGAAACTCCTTCCAAAGAGCAGTTAAAGGCAGTTCTTCGTAAGGGAACAATTGCCAGTGAAGCTGTTCCTGTATTCTGCGGTTCTGCATATAAGAACAAAGGTGTACAGAAGCTTCTTGACGGCGTTATCGAGTATATGCCGGCTCCTACAGATGTCCCTGACATCACAGGTGTTGACTTAGAAGGTAATGAAGTAACAAGACCATCTTCTGATGACGAACCATTCGCAGCATTAGCATTCAAGATTATGGCTGACCCATTCGTTGGTAAGCTTGCATTCTTCAGAGTTTACTCAGGTACATGTAACTCCGGTTCATATGTATTGAATGCATCTAAAGATAAGAAAGAGCGTATTGGACGTATCGTGCAGATGCATGCCAATAAGCGTACAGAAATTGAGAAAGTATACTCAGGTGATATCGCAGCCGCTGTAGGTTTCAAGTTCACTACAACAGGTGATACAATCTGCGATGAGCAGCATCCGGTAATCCTTGAGTCTATGGAATTCCCAGAGCCTGTTATCGAGCTCGCTATTGAGCCTAAGACAAAGAACGATCAGGGTAAGATGGGTGAAGCTTTAGCAAAGCTTGCTGAAGAAGATCCTACATTCC
>ERZ780014.497-NODE-497-length-17251-cov-2.95359_pt1 | contig 17251 bp, 7 predicted proteins | sample MGYA00511929_ERZ780014 | MGnify/ENA primary metagenome ERZ780014 (study PRJEB29588, sample SAMEA2155132) | human gut metagenome | biome: human gut; feature: human-associated habitat; material: faeces | place: Denmark | collected 2008/2010 ...
TTCATGGCCCATGTAAGGGTATCTTTCTTCTCTTCGGGAGTCAATTCAAGGCTTGTTTGGTTAGAAGAATATCCCTCACCTTCAGCAGATAACGCTTGATAACCACCCCAACTTGTCCACCCTGCAATCGACTGGTTCTCAAAGCCAGTAGCATAAATTTCCGATGTACCATCAGAGAACACTACATCATCTACATAAATAGTCCCTGCAAAATCACCAAAATTAAAGGTAAACTTATCCACTTGTCCGTGCCCCGGTGTAAATGTCAAACTAACGTTTGTCCATTCTGTACCAATATTTACCCCCCCGGGATAGCCCTGAGCACCACCACTGGAAGACTGTGTGAATATAGTACAATTATATGCGTCCGTCGCTTTGGCCTTAGCTGTAAAGGTGTATGCCTTTCCTTCTGTCAACGGTGCAGCAAATTGATACCACACTTGTGAATCCCAATTATTGCTTTTCTTTTCCGTATTAGTCATAGTCAAGCAAAAACCAACATTATCACTACCTTCTTTTCCTATTTCATAGGTATATGAACCCATCCAACTTGGCTTTGTCCAATGGGATAAATCGCCTGTATCGAACGTACCGTCTACAATAAGATTTTCGCCATCATCAGAAGTCAATGTCACATCATCAAAACAGAGTTCTCCTTGGAATGCACCGAAACAAAAGCGCAAGCGATTGATAGGTATACTTGCTGTAAACGTAATTGAGGTCTCTTCCCATTTTTCACCAGCGGAAAAAGATGGCAAGTATTGTGTGTCACCATCAATAACACCAGGCCAGAAGTTATAGCTGACTCCTGAGGTAGCTTTAGCTTTCATTGAAATCACATATTCTTTGCCTACTTCAAGTGGTGTACTCAGATCATAATAAATTTCTGCTTCCCAAGGGTCTTTTCCCGCATTCGGCACTGTAATATGCAAAAAATTGTTAGCAGCGTTTGGGTCAACAGGCAAGGGGATAGGAGCAATTAATCCATTTAGATACTTGTTATTTTGCTGTGCGTGCCAAGCCAAGGTATGCCCATAAATGGTAAGACCACCAGCTTTAGCCGCAGATACAAAATTTTGCACAGCATCAAAATTCATCGTTCCATCATTACCCACACACGAAGCGTACTTCATTGCATTCCCTGCCGTCATATCATGGAAATTGGAGTTAACCAGACGCGTTACCAGCCCACCTGCAATATAATCATTCGCAGCCAATGCAATTCCCAACTTAAAGTCGGGATTGGCACTGCTGTTTACATAAGCTTTCAATACGTCATACGCATTGAGATACTCCATGTCTGCAATAGAGGCAGGTTTATCAACACTAAACAGCAACTTACTGTCGTCCACACAAGAGGTGGCTACAACAGCCGCAGCCGTCAAAAGCATTGTACCTAATATTTTTTTTGTATGTTTCATATAAATACTTTTTTTAGTAAGAAACCCTATTATTATTTCTTCACAGGAGTAAACCATTCAGCCTTCACGCCACGGTAATGCGTCACCAGAGTGTCTTTAGTAGCACAATGAATGCCAGCGTAGTCCATGGTGTAGTCCAGATAGATTACATCGCGGTCTTTATTTCCCCAGCTGTTCTTGTCACCTTTGGCAACGAACTTACCGCTACCGTTAGCTTCTACACCTTCGGTATTAGAAGTAATGACGCAATTGCCGCTCTCGTCGAAAGTGAGTATTAAATTGGCTTCAACATTCTTTCCAGCAGCATCTTTAGTAGGACGCTCCCACTGCACTTTGTTCAAGCCCAGCGTACTAAATCCGCCAATGGTTTCATCCTTCTCCACATTAGCAGCATGGCGAACTTCCGTACCGGTCTTGTTACCAGTATAAGTATCAACCCCCCGACGCAAGTAATGTGAATCGTATTTACTGATATACTTCACGGCATAGAGAATATAATCTTTGGATTGTACTTCCCAATCTTCCTTGTTCACGCGATCGGGAGTATCCACCGAAGGTTTACCTTCCAAGATGGAATCAGCGTTCTGCACACCGGTCATTACTACCGGAATAACATAGTTCAACTCCGTAGCCTTGGGATCATTGAAGAATGCGTCGGTCAAGTTCACCGTAACGCCACCCAATACCTGACCTTTCTTGATAACAATCTTGTCATCACTCAGCGTGTAGTGCGATGTGGGCAAAGGCATGATATCACCTTTTGTGCTTTCGAAAGTGTAACCATCGCACAACGAATTGTCTACCCGGATACCAATCTCCACATTCTTTTTGTTCTCATAAACACCAGCTATCGTAGCCATAATCTGACACTTGTGCTCGTTATCCAATGAGTTATCTACGGATGGATCCTCGCCCAGTGTGATGGTACGAATGGGACTTTGATAGGCAAAGTAGACCGCAGAATATTTAAAGTCTGGGAAATCCCGGTCACCGTTTTCGCATGCAGTGAACAAGACTCCCGCCATAGCGGCTATTATCCAGAATGATTTTTTCATTGCTATTTTCATTTATTCAGTTTATATAAATTCGTTTACATACAGCCTGTCGCTTACCATCCCTTATTCTGGATGAGAGCATCAAACTTCAACATTTCGCTATAAGGCACAGGACCATAGTACATATAATCTTTATAGTCGCGTTTCTCTACGTCCACCACCTCGTGGTGAGTTCCCGTAATCTTCATACCCTTTGCAGTTTCGTTCAGTTTGCTGATATCTACCTTCCAACGGCGAAGATCCCAGAAACGGAAACCTTCGAAACAAAGTTCCAGACGACGTTCGTTGCGGATGAGTTCGCGCATTTTGTTCTGGTCATTCTTCACCGATTCCAGATAGGGATCACCACCATTCTCACCGACACCGGCACGCTGACGGATAGCCTTAATCACATCATAAGCAGAGTAGCTGTTTGCACCTTTACCTTGCGGCCCCCAAGCCTCGTTAGCAGCTTCAGCATAACCCAAGAAAATTTCAGTATAACGAATCCAAGGCTTAATGTGATAACCGTTGGTCGTATTGCTGGGATTAGCATTCACGTTCATATCCAAGAACTTGCGAAGATAATAGCCGGTACGTGTAGAAGCACCGTCGAACTTGTTCATGGCATCATTGTTGGTGCCATCTACAGCAGTAGTGATGACGCTACTTGAGTTACCTGCCTTGCTGCCATTATAAATAATGTATAGAGCTAAGCGAGGATCGCGATCAGCATACGGATTCTGAGCATTGTATCCGCTCTTCGGATCGCTGATGGGATAACCGTTCAGCGCAGGAAATGCATCTACCAAATTCTGCGTCGGGTTAACGCGACCTTTTCCGAAAAGTGAAGGAGGATACTGATCCTTTTCAAGGTCGGCACTCTCGTTCTTGTTGCTACGCCACAAGAATTCGGGGCGGTTGTAGCCTGCTACCAAGTTCTTGATACCGTTGGAATCCTCGTACCACTTGTTACCCGTAGCATCAATAGCCGCAATGGGGTTAGTGCCAAGATTCGCCAATATTTCAGCCATACGGTTGGCAGCCTGTTCCCAAGTAACACCTGAACCTTCACTATAAGCGGGACTGGCAGCCAACAGAGCGGCCTGAGCACGAACAGCGCGAGCTACGCGGGCACTCATACGATTCTTGGCATGATCGCCAAAGACACGGTTGTACTGACTAAAGTCAGCACCCATCTGAGTATATTTAGTGGGCACCTCAGCCGTAGTTTCCACATCGCCATACTCTTCCGGAAGCATTTCAATAGCTTTCTCCACATCCCGGTTCAGCTGGTCAAGACATTCACGGAATGTGTTGCGCGGTTTATTGAAATCGGAATAGATAGTCTCAGACTCCAGCAGAATGGGTATGCCCAGCAGTTGTCCATCGGCAGTCCATCCGGCACAACTCATCAGCAAATGATACATATAGAGAGCACGCATACCATACGCATCGCCTTGAAAACGTATTTTAAATAGCTCGGAAGCCATTTCGTCTTTGGCCCATTCCACTTTGTCGGATATTTCGAGAAATTGATTGAGGTATTGCCAAGAGGCACGCAAGTATTGCCAACTATCCACAGGATTGTTGTCGGCACGCCATGCACCGGTCGCCATTCTCAGATATCCATTGCCCACATCGTTGGACACGGCATCATCAGTAGCCACATCGGTAAACTTCCAAGAGTTGGCGTTTTCACCCAGCGGATTACTGATATAAGCATGTCCCAGCAAACCGACAGCCCATGCAGGCATATTCTCCAAGTCTTCCACAGTCTTATGGTTTTCTATAGCCGGCTCGAATAGGTCATCGCAAGCACAGAATCCCACCAATAATGCTGTTGACAAGATGATATTTTTTAGTTTCATAACTTCTTATTTTTCAATCTTCATATTATTTATTATTCACATTATTAGAACGTACCCTTGAAACCAAGTTGGTAGAAACGTGTCTGAGGTGCGCTTCCTACATTCATTTCCAGAACCTTACGTTCCTTGGCAATCATCAGCAGATTGTTAGCATTGGCAAAAAAGCTCAAACCTTTAATGAAAGTTCCTCGCAACACATTTTGGGGCATAGCATAAGTAAGCTGCACCTGAGACAGATTAAAACGGTCGTTCTTATATATCCAGAAGTCCGAAGTACGGAGATTGTTAGCACCATTGGTAGTTGTCAGACGCGGGTAAGTAGCTGTAGCCGCAGTCTCGGGAGTCCAGCGGTTGCGTGCTATTTCTGAGTATTTGCTATCGCCACTCATCCAATAATAAGAGTTGTCTTTCATGCCGTGACCACCCAAGTAGAGGTTACCCATTGCAAAGAAAGTAAAGTCACGCCACTTGACAGTGAGGTTGATGCCGCTCATAAGCGGAGAGTCCCAACGACCCAGGAATACGCGGTCATTATCATCAATCTTGCCGTCGTTGTTCTGATCCTTGTAGCGGATGTCACCCGGTTTCACGTCACCAAACGTCTGTGTAGGAGCCGAAGTAATTTCAGCTTCATCTCGGAAGAAGCCTTCGCTCTCCAAGCCCCAGTATCCGTTCAGCGCACGTCCCACAGCCGATAGATAACTGAACTCGATGTTCTCGTCACGCTTTTTAGCAGTGCTCTTATAATACATACCGCTAACCCCCAGAGTCAGATCTACCTCGCCCACCTTCTTATTGGCATATACGCTGAAATCGAAACCTGTGCGCTGATCCACATTGAAGTTTACATAAGGGATGATAGATGATGACGGATAACCAATCTGCGTGAAGTAGTTAGGATACAATGAACCGGGACGAACCAATCCGCCATCCATCTTGCTGGTGAAGAAATTGATGTCAAAATTGATCAGATTGCTCCACATTGAACCACGCAAACCGGCAGTGAACTCTTTACGCTTCACATAGGTCATATCGGGATTGTTACCACGCTGAAACTCTGTTGCAGCCAGACCACCGTTATCTCCCCAACTATACCAACCACCTTTTTGTACCACTGTCTTGTAAAGGTAGTAGCCGTCTTCATTGTCACTGGCAGTGATGTCGAGATCCTGATTAATGATACCTACAGAAGCTGTGAGCATCAAATTGTCGAAAATAGAGTTTTCTAGGAACTTCTCATTCGCTAGATTCCAGCCTAAAGTCACCGTAGGCGAGAAGGCCACGCGGTTGCCGGTGGGCAACTTTGTAGAATAAGGCATTGCAACGCTGAAATCAGCATAGTACTTGTGCTGATAATTGTAGGATGCCTGGAAGCCCAAGTTGGCGTTAGTGGTACGATGATAATGTCCGCTGCGCTGTGTCTGCCAGGCATTGGCCAGAATCATACCGAAGACGTTATGATCTTCGTTGAAAGTATTCTGATAGTCGAACTGACCGGACACGTTGTATGTATAACGATAAGCCGAGTTACTGATGTTCTCAGTGCCACTCTTCTCATCTTTACCATACTGAGTGATGCTTGAAATGATATCCTCGCCATTGTAGTTACTCCACGTAGGGGCAAAAGTGGCATAACTGTTGCTATAACCCTGATTGTAGGTCGATGCATAGTCGATACCGTATTTAGCACGGAAATAAAGCCCTTTGAGCAACGGAGAGAGATTGACGTCAAAACGGGTATTGAACTGGAACTGACGGCTTACGAACTTGCTATCGCCGGCTGCATAAGCATCGGCCACCGGATTGGTGGGATGTTGCTGCGTACCACCGAAGAAGAATTTGCCATCTTGAAGATAGCTACTGTTCAGCACGGCATTCAATGAATTCTGATCGGTTGCCTCAATGTAACTCAAGGGAATGAACGGAGTCACCAAGTGTGGACGCAACGTGGCTGTCTGTCCCCACCAGTCTACATTAGCCGAATAGGAATCATAAAAAGTAACATTGGCATCAGCTTGAGCAGTGATAAACTTATGAAGCTGCATGTCCACGTTACCACGTACAAAGAAACGGCTGACATAGTTATCCTCAGTCTTGCCCACCTTCAGCAATGATGATTCGCGATAGTAACCGGTAGTCGTATAGTACCTTACCTTCTCGCTACCACCTGAGATTTCGGCTATTGCTTCCGAACGGTTGTAAGCTTTTTTTAGGTATTCGGAAGAATACATGTCGAAGTTGGGATAGCGATAAGGATTCGAACCGGAAGCATGATTAAATATATCTTCCTGCGAGTAGTTCGCAGCCAGTCCATCATTGGCACGAGCCTCATTATAGAGAGTCATATACTCTGCCGAACCCAAATATTTGGGATAAGACTTGGGAGTATAGAAACCGGTATTGGCATGAATATTAATTCTGAGATCGCCAATTTCACCACGTTTGGTGGTGATGGAGATAACGCCTTTGGCCGCACGCGGACCATAAAGCACTACGGCCGACGCCCCTTTCAAAAGCGTAATCTGGTCTATCTCGTGAGGGAGCACGTTGTTCGCATCGCGTACCATACCGTCTACGATAACGAGGTATTCGGTATTTCCCCAGATGTTTCCGTTGAAACCGCCCACCACATTGTCTACAAAGCCTAAACTATTGCTTGTATATGCTTTCTCTGACATTTCCTTCATATCAATCACTGATACTCCACCCAGCAGGTCACGCTGGTCGATGGAGCGGAATGCCACTTGCACCTTTGAGAGCGTGAGTAGCTTCCAACATATCTACCAGCGGTTCTTGAGCGGCAGTATGTGTGTAAGCGAAAGCCAACGTTGCACAAAGTACAAGTCCTTTATATATATGTTTCATTTTATTAGAGTTTTTACGTTAATAAAACCATTACCAACCGGGATTCTGGTAGAATTCAGGATACATCGTCACATCATCGGTCTTGAATGGTAGCCAGTAGTGCTTGCTGGAGAGCTTGCGCTGCGTCACTACCTCTTCGCGGAAGTTAACGACTTTACGTTTTTTCGGGTCGGCATTAGGGTCAAATGCTTCCGCGCGATCGAACCGCTGCGTGGTCTTGATGTTGTAAGGAGACTCGGTCAGCAGTTTCCAACGACGCAGGTCGTTGAAGCGATGTCCTTCGTAAGCTAGTTCAACAGCGCGTTCACGACGAACCTCACCCATGAATTTTTCAAGATCGGCAGTGTATACGGTGGCAACATCTTCCACACCCGCACGTTGACGGACTACGTTAACCGCTTCCACAGCATTCTTCGTGAAAGAAGTGGACTTACCGGAGGGCGAACCGTAACCTTGCGCAGCAGCTTCGGCATACAGAAGATATACTTCTGCCAGACGCAACCATGCTAAATGGAAATGGGTAGCCTTACCGTATCCGTAGTCGTTATCAGCCTTGTTGGCTCCCAACGGAATAAACTTATAGTTGAGATAGCCCGTACGGCTGGTTCTCTTAGGATCGTTGCAGGCATTACCGCCTTCATAGAGGTTAGCATACTCAAAAGCTTTGAATTTATCCTCCGTCGGCGCTTTAATCATCTTCACACCATCATAGAGAAAGTTATTGTAAAAACGCGGGTCACGACCTTTCCAAGGTTGCTCCTTACTGAATCCGGAATTGGGATCACTGAGTGGCAGACCATTCGCCATACCGAAATAATTTACATAGTTGGCAGCAGGACAGAGAATGATACCATCACCTTCTGCAATATCCTGAATCTGATAGGAGTTCATCTGACGCCAGTAAGAGTCGGCACCGTAAGTAGGGCTACGCATAATGGCTTCTGTACCACCAGGCATCAGCCAGTTCTGCTCTTTAGTATAAAACAGACTGCTGTATTTGTCAAAGTTTACCAAAGCATATTGTGTTTGACCACCTTCAACCATAGCAAGCACCTTGCCCAAAGCATCAGCCGCACGTTTACAATAATCCGCATCGTATGAACGGTTGCTATTTTCACCACCATTCACCATTAAAGGGCTACCGGCATAGAGCAGAGACTTACCTAGGTAAGAAAGTGCCCAAATCTTGTTGGGACGGAAAGCGTTGTTACCCTTAGTACGGTTGCCTGCAGCAGTGTTATCCCAGTCAATAGGAAGCAGCTCGGCAGCACGCTGAAAGTCTCTCGCCATCTTTTCGGCATTCTCCTGATAGCTTTCGCGCGGCAAGTTGAACTGTGCATCGGATGGCAATACACTTTCCATATATGGCAAGCCACCCCAATAAGTAGTAAGCTGGAAATAGAACCAAGCGCGGAAGAAATAGAGTTGCCCTTCGACAAAGTCACGTTCCTCCTGCGTGGCATCCTTCAACAAACCACTCTGCAGAGCTTCAAGACCGAGATTGGCCTGACGAATGGCATACCAGCCACCACCCCACAGAGCCTTAGCAAAACGGTCTCCATCAACTTTCCAGCTTCTATCCAAGAAGCAGTCACCTTTACCAATATAAGTGCGGTAGTTACCACCATCGATAGCATACCCCATCAAACCTTCACCATTACCGGTAGTAATAACCTCATCGTCACCCCAGTTGAAGGAGCTTACCCAGTTATGCTTGGCCACGTCGGGGATAACGTTATACATCACTTCGATAAATCCTTGGAAGTTATTGAAGTTCTTGAACGCATCTTCTGCTGACAGCACAGAGTCAGAATCTCTGTCCAGATAGTCGGTACACGAAGTAAACGTGAATCCGGCGGCGAAGAATACGAAAAGTATGTGAATAATCTTATTTTTCATCTTATCTCAGATTAAAGTGTTATTTTAAAACCTAAATTGAAACGACGTTGAGTGGGGTATGCGCTCCATCCACCGGTATTCGACTCACGGTCATCGGGCATATCAGTCCAGAGAAAGAGGTTGTTACCATTGATAAACAGCTTCAAAGTGCCCAAACCCGATGCCTTCAGCCATTTTTCCTTAGAGAAGGTATATGAAAGTTCAGCATACTTCAAACGTGCGTACGAACCGTCGAAGAGGAAGCGTGTACCATCGGTATACCGGCTTGTCTGGTTCAACCAGCGAGGCAGAGGTACATCACCGTTTTGATTCTCCGGAGACCAGTAGCTGCCCTCGTGGAAAGCGGTGTTTCTTGTACCGCCCAAGCTACTGAGGCCTACAGAACGGCTTACGTTAGTCACACCGTAGAACTGAACGAAGAAGCTCCAGCCTTTGTAGTCAGCACCGATCTGAAGGTTCATTGTATTCTGCGGAGTACCTGTATAGCCATAAGGAATATTATCGTTCACGGAAATAATACCGTCGGCATCATAATCGAGGATGACATAGTTACCGGGCTTACGTCCTTCATCGTATTCATCGTGCGCCGTACTACCATAGAGTTCATCCCAACTATTATAATATCCATGATCCACATAAGAATAATTCTGATCAATGGCCTTACCAGCCTTCTTCTGATAGTCAGGTTTCAGTCTGGGATCATCCGCCTCCTTGATCTTGCTGACGGCATGAGTCAAAGAGCCATTACCCCAAAGACGCCAGTCTCGGTTGAGCTGCTTATTCCAACGAATATCCAACTCGAAACCTTCACTGTCTACCCTGCCGAGGTTGGCCACAGGAGCGGAAGTACCAAAATATGAAGGAACGGCACGATTGGCACCGGTTACTAAAATATCGGTACGCTTTTCCTTAAAATAGTCAAACGAACCCGAGATAAGGCCGCCCAAAATAGCGAAGTCAGCAGCGATATCAAGTTTGGTAGCCGTCTCCCATTGCAAGTTCTTGTTGCCAAGCTGGCTCTGTTGCCACCAGCTGTAAGGGCTCTTGGAAGGATCTACACCCGTCAACGACTGACGATAGCTGCCACCATTGCTCCAAGTATCCATATAAAGCCAACGTCCGCTTACATTGTCATCGCCAATCTGACCATAAGACGCGCGAAGCTTCAACATATCCAGCCATTTGAGATTGAGTTTCTTCACAAGGGGCTCTTCTGAAACCATCCATCCGATAGCACCCGAGTTGAAGAAGGCAAAGCGATTTTCCTTAGCAAAGATTTCGGAACCATTGTAAGCACCGTTATATTCCAACATGTAGCGGTTTGCAAAATCATATGTGCCACGGAACACCCAGTTCTCACGATAATGGGGCTGTTCGCTACCTGTAGCATACTGTTCGCGGCTAAAGTTACCCATGGCACCCACAGTGTGATTTCCAAACTTATTGGAATAGTTCAATTGAACAGAATAGTTCATACGGCGGTAGGTAGCCCAGTTTTGAACAGCACCCGCACCAGTCATCCAAGCGCTGTTATTCTTAAAGTCGAACTTATATAAGGCATCAGGAGAAATGTCGGTATACTCTATACCTGTATCGGGATCGATCCATTTGTGCATTTCACTTTCCCAGTCGTTTGTGTCATCCACTCCACGACCTGTTTCACGGAAGGCGTTGTCGAATGCTAACTTAGCCTGTATATTCAACCCCTTGAGTACGAAACCAAGATCTTGTTCGAGGGTGAAGTCAGTGTTCAGGCGATCATCTGTTGTATAACCTATCCCGTTGACGCTGAGTCCCTCGTAAGAGTTAGTGGCAGCCTGTGTGGGGTTGGGATAATAGTAACCAAAGGTACCGTCACTGTACACCGGCATGAAAGAGTCGGGAGAGATGCCATAGAAAGCACTCCAAACAAGATTCTCGTACTGACCTTGCGTAGCCTTCTTCACAGCATGCGAACCGGAAAGATTGACGTGCAATTTAGTAGTCTTGGTCAGGTTGAAATCGAGGTTACTGCGCACGTTGATACGGTCGTATCCGAATCCTGGGTCATAGCCCTTAATATTGGTTACCTTCTTATATATATCGCCTTCATGCGTATAGTCCACACTGGCGAAATATTTCACGAACTTAGTACCACCACTGATGTTGACGTTAGCATTATAAGAAGTAGCTACGTCCTTCAACAGATAGTCCACCCAGTCCATATTGGGGTAACGTTCAGCTTCTGCCTGATTGGCCGGATAGCGATACTTGTTCAAACGGTCCTGCGTCAGGTAGTAACTCCAGGCTTCCGGCTTATAAGCCAGTTCACTCTCAATAACTTGGTTACGGAGCGAAAGCGCATCATACGAGTCCATCATATCGGGCAATTTAGAGTAGGTCTTCAATGTCGTACTGGCATTGATGTTGATCACTGCCTTGCCCTCTGCACCACGTTTGGTGGTAATCAAGATTACACCGTTGGCCCCGCGTACACCGAATACGGCAGTTGCCGACGCATCCTTCAATACAGAAATGGTTTCCACAGAGTTGATATCCACCGAATTCATGGGACGTTCTACACCGTCCACCAATATAAGCGGATCGCTTGAGTTCCAGGATGTCACACCACGAATGGTGATCTTCGGATCTTCTTCACCCGGCATACCGGTAGTAGTCATAGTCACTACACCCGGGAGGTTACCCGTCAGCGCCTGTGCTAAACTGGAGACACCACCGGTGCGCTCCAAAGCTTTCGAAGTGGTTTGTGCAATGGAGCCCACCACCGAGGCCTTCTTTTGCTGACCAAAACCCACTACCACAACTTCTTCCAGCTGTTGGCTGTCATCTTCCAACACGACTCTGATCGATTGCTGAGGGGGTACTTTCACCTCTTGTGATTTCATACCGATATATGAAATAACAAGAGTTACATTATTATTAGGAACAGTCAACGTAAAATTCCCATCTATATCTGATATCGTACCTATTGAAGTGTTGCCTTTCACAACGACAGAAGCACCGATAATCGTTTCACCGGTACTATCAAGAACTGTTCCTTTTACCGTTACTCCATTTTGCGCTAACGTTGGCAAGCAACTTAATAGCAACAAAAGCAATAAGTAAGGTAGCTTTTGATTTTTTTTTGTTACATTTTTCATTACCATTAGTTTAAGATATTAATAACTACATTCTCTCTTCATTAGCTATTAAAGATAGCATCAACTGTCATCGTACTTGCATTTCATAATCAATCAGTCTTTTAAGATTAATAATTTGACGGTTAATAATCATATTACTATTATTACATATATTAGCGTTTCATGTCATAAGAGGAAAGAAAAATGTTTTCCATACGCATCTCTCCCAATAATACAGTCGCTTTTTCTCAGCAGCAAATGTATGCATCAGAAATGGAACATCAGACACGATCATGCTACACGTTTTTTTGATGGCATTACATCTTTCTCTTCGATGTTACATTCTTTTTTGACTGCATTTCGTAAAACAATATATCAAACTATATATCAAACAATTACAAACAAAATAAAGAACCCTTTTTTAAGACAAAAAGAGAGCTTAAGAAATCACTTTAGAGAGAGAAAAACAGTATAATAATGAATCAAAAATCTCAAGAGAAATGCAAGAAAAAACAGTGTGGTAACGTATCACAAAAAATATGTAACCCACTTGTTAAAGCTAAAAAATGACTTTCATTCATTTATTGCAGCAATACATCCATTAACACTTTTAAGCCTTTTTGATTATTTTCTATCAAGATCAGACAGGGGATGAACATATCTTTCGGAAATGAATATAAACAAGCAAAAGAAATAGTAGAAGAAGGTGCACTTGATTAGACTCACTATGCAAGGAAAGAGATCCTTGAGAATGGAGGGGTTATATGGCAAAAGAAATATGCTGACAGATAAAGATAGAGTAAAGGGAAAACCTGTCAGGCTACTTACGTAATTTGAGCAAAATGAGCAGCTTGAGCGAAATGGGCAATATGACAAAATGTAAATCGTGATGTCTGAGGTTGCTTTCTTTCGTACCATTAGTTGCCGTGATACAAAAAAAGCAAGGATTACCTGTTAGGCGAATGCAGTATGATTTGTAATGGTAAAAGGAAGCGCATTTTAGAAAGAGATTCCTTCTTATTTCGTTCTTATTAATTGCGCTTTGATCGTATTTTCTTCAAATATGATTATTTGATTCCGCCACTTATCTTCTTTGAAATAGAAGAATATTACCTGCTTTTCAGAAAGGCTACACCCTTTTTGGGTGATGGTGTCACCTTTTGGTAAGGATGGTGTAGCCTTATGGGGCAAAAGGTGTAGCCATTTCTCAAATTATATCAGCCGTTTAGGGAGAATAGATGATCTGATTGATTAGAATAGATCATGTAATGGAGCAGAATAGACCATCTGTAGCATAACAATAGATGATATGAATCAGATAAAACAAGGTTTTATCCTTCTGGAAGTAACTTTCTGATTGGGACCTTTGTTATTAATAATGAAAAAAAACAGATGTATTGCAACGAAATACATCTGTTTCACTATCTTATTGTCATATTGCACCGGGCGCGTAAATTCCGGTGTTTCTCAGTCAATCAAGTTTAGGGAATCATGGAACATCCATTTGAAACGGCGAAGCCGGAAGTCCCGCCTTATTCTTCAAATTAGCCTCTTGCGGATTATCATCCCAAGCATAGCGAACCTTTGTGGGCTGAGCAATCCCTTCACTCCAGACTATCACTTTATTGCCTTCCACGGTCGCCTCAGCCCATTTATAACGTCCGTCCGTTCCCGCCAATGCAAAACCTTTAAGTTGAGCTACAGGCATTAAATCATCCGTTCCCGCCTCAAAAGATAGAATGACCTTTCCTCCCTCAATAGCGGCGGCAGTGCACAGCGGACCACTATGAACTATATCTTTGTGCCCGTATACTTTCTTCTTGACCTGAAGCGCCACTCTCCTTGCCAGTTCCTTCTTATTCAGCGGATGAATATCATTCCACTCTCCTAAGTCTATTGCCACAACCAAAGAGGTATTAGGTAACTTCAACGTCACCTGCCGCTGTGCTTCACGCATACCTGCCCAACCACTTTCTACAGGCTGCTGATGCGTCTGCATAAAATTGGGTAGCTGCATTATAAAAAATGGCAAGTCGTCTACATATCCAAATTTCACCCGCCAGTCTTTGAGCATGGCAGTCAATAAAGCTTCATATTCACCCGGACGTCCTGCATTCGATTCGCCCTGATACCACAAAGCTCCCTTAAAAGTAAGATTCCTCAAAGGAGAAATCATGGAATTATACATACCGGTCGGAATGTTCTGAAAAGATACACCTCCTCTTCCGGCAGGCATTTCACAACCCAGCCTATACTTCCACTGCTCGGACAAGCGAACCGTATCCCCATCTATCGCCATGCAATAGGGTTTACCTTTTACAAAACTGGGACGACCACCGGAATTAATAAGACGTACCGTAACCAGATTCTCTCCCGCTTTCAACACCGATGCAGGAACTTTATAAATGCGCGGCGGATATTGATAGGAAGTAGTGCCTACAAAAACACCATTCACATACACAGAGTCCGCATTTACCATACAGCCTAAACGCAATATGGCATCTTTATCAGCCTGCTCGGCTGTAAGGCGAATGTTCTGCCGGAACCAGTGCGATCCGCTTACCGGATAACCATCCTTGCTGCCCAACTGATAAGAAAACATATTCACCTCCTCCCAGTCGAAATCATTCAATTCCGGTTCATACCATTTAACCGGAGCATGAAGGCCTTCATCACCTTTATATAAAGAGAGGCTCCAGAATCTCGACATCATTCCTCCCGCTTTATTCATCAAGGCCTTGTATTCGTCGGAGTTATAGATATCCCGCTCGCGCAGGTTCTTCGGAAATGCCTGAAGCGCATCTTCACTCATCCAAGCTTCAATGGAACTTCCTCCCCAACTGGAATTGATAATGCCGACAGGAACTTTCGTCTCATTATACATCTCTATTGCAAAAAAGTAAGGCAATGCGGCATAAGACTGGGCAACCTGCGGATTCAACGCTGTCCAGTTCATTTGGGATATGTCTTCTTTGGGACCATGCAAATCATTACCATAGGGAGTCTTGACATAGCGGACCATTGAATTCTCGTAAGTAGCAGTCTCTCTACCGAACATATCCGCTACACGCGCCACCGTCAGGTCCATATTCGATTGTCCCGAGCACAACCATACATCTCCTATCAGGATATCCTTCACTGTCATTTCGTTCACTGTCAGCTCATAAGGGCCACCGGCCTTCATTGCAGGAAGTGTTACCAGCCATTTGCCATTTTCATCGGCTACTGCCGTGTATTTCTTCTTCTTGAACGTGACAACCACATTCTCACCCGGATCAGCCGTTCCCCATATTTTTATGGGACGTTCACGTTGCAATACCATCCCATCCGAAAGAACGGATGGGAGTTTCACTTTAGCCTCAGCCAACACAGAACAAATGCAGGCCAGTACTATCAATAAAGCAAATCTGTATTTCATAATCTTTTTTTAGGAGTTATGGGAGTTCCTTAAAAACATTCCCTTCTCACAGAACTCTCCGGCGCTCCCAGGAAAGAAGGTTTCAAACCTCCGAAGTCAATCATTATCTTCTGCATGACAAGTGCCGGGTCAAGCGGACGGATGCGCAAGGTATGCTTTTCTTTCTTATCAAGCAAATGTTTCGTTTGGGTAGTGATGATGTGCTCCGCCTGCAATCTGCCAAGTTCACCTTTATAATCACCGTTGATGTTGACTATCTGTTCGTCACCGCCATCCAGTGAAATCGCATATCGCAGTCCTTTATAATCATTGAAATTCAATGTCGAAGAGAAACGTACCATAACTGTTGCTTCACCACTCTTCTCCGTTTCAAAATCATATTCCAGATACATATCTTCGCTCGGAGTAGCTGTGGAAGGCAAAGTAGTGACGGCTGACAAGGTACGTCCCAGGTTAGGGATCGTAACCCAATCAGCAGATGTACCATTTGCTGAACGGGTATAATGTTCTGCTTCAATAGATATATATCCATCCTTTTCTACAAACACAGGTGGTGCAGGAGCTATACGGGGCTCGGGTACAAAGGTCACTTTAGGCATTATATTGCGCTTCGGATCATTCCAGGATCTATATCCGATGTGAGTCTGATCCATGATATGATTCCATTTGCCCCCACTCATTACATGATTATAATGATAAGTCAGCACGGAGTCGCGCTCGAAACAAGCACGTGCCTTATCCGCCCATTTATTGGCTTTCACATCATTGGCCTCTGCCAATTTACGGTTCATTGCCACGGCATAGTACATATCATATAAGTTGGAACATGCCTGTATCGGGAAAAGTACCAGTTGGTCGAAAGCATCCCGGTATTCGGCAGGCATCAGATAATAAAGTTTCAAGGCATCCAGACACAATGCAGCGTATTCATCTTTTACACTTTGCCATTCGTTATAATTTTCCAGGCTGTAAGTCCGGTCATTCAACATTTCCGGAGTAACCCTACGGTTGTACTTAGTATAAGTGTCGATCAGACGAGCTGCTTCTTCGGCATAGTATCCGCCAAATTGCTGACGACAGAAATCCACCGTATGCTGAAACAGATTATTTTCATTGAAACGTTTCGGTTCCCAGGCCATATCTAAAAAGAAGGTGATAGGATATTCCATCGGCTTCAAGTCACCTACGTTCACCACCCACAATTCGCGCACGCCATAGTCATAGGTCAGCATCATCTGCTCCCACGTGCGTTGTATCTGAGTAATATTTATCCATTTGGAGTTACGGGGAGCCCCTACATAGTCGAAATGATAATACATGCCGTAACCACCTTTACGAGGCTTCGCTTTCAAGTCGGGCAATTTACGTACATTGCCCCAGTTGTCATCACAGAGCAGCAACGTTACATCGTCGGGCACTCGCATACCTTTATCATAATAATCCTGCACTTCCTTATAAAGCGCCCATACCTGCGGAGTTTCTTTAGCCTTCTTACCGGTTACCTTCTCTATGATTTTCCGCTGATCTTTCACGATATTCTGCAACAAGGAGATATTGGCATCTTCGCTCATCGGTTCATCGCCGTCGCCACGCATGGCAAGGGGGATCACCGCTTCCCAATCCT
>ERZ780014.512-NODE-512-length-16935-cov-5.92281_pt1 | contig 16935 bp, 15 predicted proteins | sample MGYA00511929_ERZ780014 | MGnify/ENA primary metagenome ERZ780014 (study PRJEB29588, sample SAMEA2155132) | human gut metagenome | biome: human gut; feature: human-associated habitat; material: faeces | place: Denmark | collected 2008/2010 ...
GTGCGCCGGTGGGAGTATGGCAGGGGTGACGCGCGCCGGGCGGCAGAGCCGGTGGTGCATGGCGCCAAACTGTTTTTCTGCCTCGCGAAACACCTTTCCGGCATCGGCAGGACCCATGTAGAAAAACGACATGTTTTCGGGCACATACTGCTCCTTCAAGTAGCGTGCGCAGTCGGTGCTGCCCATGGCGGTGATGTGATCCTCGGTGCCGAGAATGTTGTGCCCCATGCTGCTGCCTGATCCGAAAATCAGGTCTTCAAAATCGTCGAAAACGGCTTCGCTTGGTGTGTCGCGGTAACTTGCCACTTCCTCCAGCACCACATCTTTCTCACGCTCGATTTCGGCTTCTGGAAACACCGAATGCATCACCAAGTCGGCAATCAGTTCCATGGCGCGCTTGAGGTAAGGCTCTGGAAACACGCTGTAGAGCGCCGTGCCCTCTTTGGTGGTGTAGGCGTTGAGTTCGCCGCCCACGGTCTCCATACGATTGAGAATGTGCCATGCGCGACGATGTGTGGTGCCCTTGAATATGGTGTGCTCCACGAAGTGCGCCAGTCCGAGGCGTGAGGCGTGGTCGTCGCGACTGCCGGCGTTGATAATCAGGCCGCACCAGCCCACACGCTGCGCCGCTGGCACATGCACCAGTTTCAGTCCATTGGGCAAAGTATGTGTAGTAATTTCTTTCTTCATTTTGCTATGTTAGTTTCTTGTGTCGAGGTGGATAATGTTTTGCACCATCATCAGTTCACGAATGTCGGCGCGATGTATTTCCATATCGTCGTAGTTGGGGTTTTCGCTCCGCAGAATCACCATATCGGGGTCGGCGTGTCGGCGCACATATTTCACCAGTCGGAAATCGTCGAGCAGCACCACATATATCTGCCCCCAAAAGATGTATTGCGTGTTGGAGAGTTCGCGCACGGCGATGAGGTCGCCACTGCGGATAACGGGGCTCATCGAGTCGCCGCTCACACGCACGATGCGGCAGTTCTCGTTGATGATGTCGGGCAGATTGATATGGCCCACCACCAAGTCGTCGGAAAACATGCGTGCGCGCGGCATTGTGCCAGCCGTCACATCGATGTCGTAAACTGGCGTGCCCATCGAAACGGTTTCCACCTCGCTTGCCGACACGGTGGTCACGGAGGGGGAGTTGTGTTTGGCAAACGGAATGTCGGTGCCCTTTTCGAGCCATTCCTTCGATACGCCCAAATTCACCACAATGCGGTTGATGAGCGAATCGCTCACGGGCAAGCGACCGTTCATATACTTTGACAGGTTGGAAGTGTCAACGCCAATTTTCTTGGCAAACTCGGTTTGCCTGAAATTGAGTTCCTTGATAAGATACTTGATGCGAGAAATAATGTCGGAGTCAGCCATGATAGTGTAAAATTTTATTGTGTGTGTTTATAGCCAAAAAATGGAAGTATCAATAACCAAAGGCAAAATTACCACAAAATTGGCATTTTACCAATTCCTCCCCACCTTTTTTCTCGCCCCACCAAAAGTTTTTTTGCAAAACAAGTGGATAGTGTGGGAAAATTCTTATTTTTGCGAACGAATATTAACTAACTACTACAGCCAAACATGAGCGAACTGAACGATTTTTTTTCCACCCTAAGCGGATATTTGTGGAGCTGGCCCACCATTGTGTTGCTTCTTGGAACGCATATTTACCTCACCGTCCGACTTCGTTTTCCACAACGCCACATTCTTAAAGCCCTCAAACTCTCGATTACGCCCGACAAGGGATCTTCAGGCGATGTGTCGCAATTCGGTGCGCTCGCCACTGCGCTGGCTGCCACCATCGGCACCGGCAACATTGTGGGCGTGGCTACGGCGGTGGCGCTGGGTGGTCCGGGGTCGGTGCTGTGGTGTTGGCTCACAGGCGTGTTTGGTATGGCCACGAAATACGGTGAGAGTCTGCTTGCAGTGAAATATCGTGTGCGCACTCCCGAAGGCAAGATGGCTGGTGGTCCGATGTATGCCCTTGAAAAAGGCTTGGGTTGGAAACGCCTTGCCATTCTCTTTGCACTGTTTACCGTGATTGCTTCGCTGGGCATTGGCAACACCGTGCAAGCCAACGCCATTGCCGCATTGGCAGAGAAAACATATTCCGTTTCGCCCTACATCACAGGCTTGATAGTGGCTGTGCTCACAGGCGTGGTGATTGTGGGAGGCGTGAACAGTATCGCCAAAGTGTGTGAATGGGTGGTGCCAATCATGGCATTACTCTACATTGTGGGATGCGGCTATGTGCTTTGGCACCATGCCGACTATGTGATGCCTGCCATCGAGAAAATCTGCTCATCCGCATTCTCGCCCCAAGCGATGGGTGGTGGCTTCGTAGGCTCCACTATATTGATTGCCGCACGCTTCGGCATAGCGCGAGGCTTGTTCAGCAATGAATCGGGACTCGGATCGGCATCTATCGCCGCTGCCGCTGCACAGACCCGAAACCCTGTGCGTCAGGCATTGGTGGCATCTACTGGCACATTCTGGGACACCGTGGTGCTATGTGCCGTTACGGGCATCGTGCTCGTGAGTTGCATTATGGCAGACCCAACCATCAACTATTCCGACGGTGCCGAACTTGCCAACATGGCATTTGGCGACATTCCAGTGATAGGCAAGCCGCTCTTGAGTTTCGGCATGTTCACCTTCGCCTTCACCACCATACTCGGCTGGTGCTACTATGGCGAACGCTCGGTGGAATACATACGCGGAGGCATCACCACCCACATCTACCGCTGGGTGTTCATCGTCTTCGTATTCCTGGGTAGCATCATCAACCTCGAACTCGTGTGGAACATCAGCGACTGCACGAACGCCCTCATGGCAATCCCCAACCTCATCGCCGTCATTCTCCTCAGTGGTGTAATACTCCGCGAAACCCGCACCTACCTCTGGGAAAACCGCCTAGACGCCCCCATGCCCCCCGAACCTGAAGATTAACCCAATAATCACTAAAGAACAAGGGTAGTAAATCTGGTGATTTTTGCTTTTTTCAATCGGTGAAATGGATTTTTTTGGGGAATATACTGCGGAATTAAGAAAAGTTTACTATATTTGTGGGAGTTACTGCTGCGGATTTGTGGTGGTAATATTCGGATAATTAACTAATTATACTTTTTATACAGGCGTTTTACTATGAGGGGACCATTTGCATTTCTGACCGTGGCTGTCTTGGTCACTGTTTGCTCGTGGGCTGCAAAGTTTTCCACCATTTACAAGGTTGGGAATGACAATAAGTGGGAGATGAGCAATTTCTGGAACAAGAGGACGTTTTATGTCGTTCCCGGCACTGGTCAGTCGGAGTGTGTGGCACTGTTTCCAGGCATATTCGAGGGCAAAGTCATCACCAGCGATGTGGTTGTGACCCTGCATGTGGCGACTTGTGGCGACGGGACGCAGCCAAGGCTGTGAGAAACCTCAGCAGTCCTGCCGCTGACGACAGGCACTTCGCCATCAACGGTAACAAGCAAGAGGAATATGCCCAAAACAACTGGATGCTCGTAAGTCTGCCTGTTGAGCGCTACAACCAAGTGAACGAGAAGAGCACCGTCACCTCTATCACCGGCATGCTTGACGAAAAGCTCAACGTGGCTATGACTGCTACAAATGTGGTGGCAGGTGAGGCTGCTGATTTTGCCCCAAACACCTACTGCGCCATCAACTTCATGGGCGAAAGCGGCGTGAAGGGCACCAACCCAGAGTACGCCAGCAGCTACTACTTCGCCACTCCTAAGGCCAACGAATTTGCGAATGTGGTTTGGGCAGTTTACAGCGCCACTGACGGCACATTCCACCTCCCAGCGCGTCAAGGCTCTGCCAACGCGCAGGAATTCAAGGCAGCCTTCAAGGTCGACTACTCATTGAACTCCACCCCTGCCCCCGAACTGACAGACGGAGACATGTACACATTCGAAGCCTTGATAAAAGAAGTGGCCACAACCGAAGCAAAACCAGCGCCACGTAAAACCGCCTACGACTCAACCACAGCCCCAAGCAAAGTCGCTTACGACTCAACCACAGCACCAAGCGCAAGATTCGTGGTCTTCCCCCTCAACCTCAACGGCAGCAGCAACATCACTACCGCCATCAGCGAAGTGAGCAGCGCAAAGGAGGCAAAAACCATCCGCTACTACAACACGTTAGGCACCGAATCCTCCCACCCATTCAAAGGCATCAACATCATGGTGACCACCCACACCGACGGCACCACCACCGCAGTAAAAGTTCTCCACCACTACTAATCTCCCCCCACACCTCACACGTTTGACTGTTGTGGTTGTGGATTCAGAGCCCACTCGTCTAAAGATTGTTGACTCGTTTAGTGGATGGTGAAGGTGAAGAAGCGGGCGCGGATTGCCCAAACGTGGATTGCCCAGAGGAGGAAGAAACCGTTGGAGACCATATCGTAAACGGTGCCCCATGGCGATGGGAGGGTGATGAAGAAATTTAGCAGACAAAGCACTAAGTCGATATCGAAAAGCAGGTTCCAAAGGCGTTCGCGGCTGGTGAACTCCACCACCACGTGTTCGTCCTCGCCGACCACCACTTTGTGCTCGGCTTGCACTCCCGGTTGCCACTTTCCCAGCGACACACAGAATCGCACACCAAGGCTATACACGCCTTTCGGCAACTCTATCTTCACTTCTTTGCCTCGCATCAAGCCCACAGGCCTGCCTCCGATGAGCACCCACAGCGGAATGCGCATCGGAATCAAACCACTCTGCCGATGTCGAAGCGTAATGAATGACATGGGGATTTTGAAGTCAACGAGACTACGAGTCAACGAGTTTTCGAGTTTTCGAAATTTCGAGAGCCGAAGCCATCGTCTTAACTTCTTTAACTTCTTAACTCCTTAACTTCCAAAAAAAATCTTCTTAACTTCTTGAAAAAAATCTTCTTCCAAAAATTCTAATTTCTAACCTCTAATTTCTAATTTCTCAAAAAGGTTATTTTGCTTCTTTTACGAGGTAGATTTGTGTGGGGAAGTGGTCGCTGTAACCGTTGAGGAACACGCCACCTGAATAGGTGCGCAAGGGGTAGCCTTGGCGGTCGCCGTCGGTGGTGCGCAGAAATTCTTTGTTGAGCACATCGGCGCGCACGAATGTGAGTTGTGGCTTGTCTTTGCCACTATAGTGCTTCAGGAAGTAGCCGTTCATCACAATCTGGTCGAAGAGGTTCCACGATCCACGGTAAGCGAGTGTGCCGATGCCTTTAGCCAACTTTTCCCAGAATGGGTTGTAGATGTCGTTCACGGTCTGCACGTCCTTCACGTTTGGCATTGCCTTCAGCACTTCGGCGCAACTCTTGTTCATTGGGTCGTCGTTCAAGTCGCCCATGAAGATGATGCCTTGGTTGGGGTCGTCGGTGAGCAGCGAGTCGATGGTGCGGCGTGCCATTGCAGCGGCAGCCTCACGCAGATAACTGCTTTGTTCTTCGCCACCGAGGCGTGATGGCCAGTGGTTGACCAGCACACTCACCTTTTCGCCAGCCAGCATACCGGTCACACACAGTTGGTCGCGGGTGCGGAACGATGGGTTGGTGGGGATAGAGAGGCGTTGGTTGGTCACATTCAGCACCTTGAAGTAGCGAGGGTTGTAGAGCAAACCCACGTCGATGCCACGACGGTCAGGACTGTCGTGATGCACGATTTGCAAGCGCCAAGGTTTGATTTCGGGTTGCTTCACCAAGTCTTGCAGCACAGAAATGTTCTCCACTTCCGACACGCCCACAATCACAGGACCGTTTGGAGTGGATTTGGTAGCCATTTGGCTGATAGCGTAAGCCAAGTTATGCTGTTTCGACCAGTATTTTTGATGATTCCATTGTCGAGCACCGTTTGGTGAAAATTCCAAATCATACTTGCCATTGTTGTTGATAGTGTCGAACAAGTTTTCAAGGTTGTAGAAAGCGATTCCATACATGTTGAAACGCTTACCTTGCTTTGAATCCTGTGCATTGGTGCGTAAAACTGGTATCAAGCACACCAGAACCAATGCTAAGCACATTATTTTCTTCATTGCTGTTATGTTTTTTTGCTGTTATGTTTGCGTAATTAATTAGTTGGTTCGTTCGTTTTTGGTTGAATTTTCAAAAGTAATGCAAATTTCCCAATTCCCCAAAAAAATCCTCACTATCCTCCACAAAATCCACAGTATAGCACACAAGGCAGAGGAATAGGTTGTCGGCGCCAATCAGCGGCGCTTTGAGGCGCCCATCACGGCATCGTAGTCCACATGATCGTAGAGGATGCGTGGGCGTGTGGTGAAGCGTGGCGAGGTCACATCGCGCTCCGCACGGTAGTATTCGGTGCTGATTCTGCCGAGGCGCAGGAGCGTTTGCCCCACATTGTCGGTCATGAATTTGCGATTCACCGCCGCACGAATATCGTTCACGATTTCGGGGTGCAGCTGCTTGTAGCGGTCGGAGCACCAAATGACGAAAGGCACCTCGTTTTGGTGGCGGAGCATATCGGCAGAGGGAGCATACGACACGTGGCGGCCTCGCTGGTCGCGATAGTCGTAGATTTCCTCGCCATGGTCGCTGAAATACACCACCACGGCATTCTTGTTGCGGTAGAGGTCGAAGATGTGCCCCATCACGGCATCGTTATATAATGTGGCGTTGTCGTAGGTGGCAATCGCCCATTTTTTGGTCTTGTCCATCCACTTCTCCGTGCGCTTGATGTCGGCCGAGTGGTATTTTTCATATTTGCTCTTTCGGGGGTAGCGGCGGCTGAACGACACATGCTGCCCCATCAGGTGAAACACCACCAGATTGTGCTTCTTCGTGGGCTTCACATTCTTGTGGAAATCATCGACCAGTTGCATATCGTAGGTGAACGTGGAGTCGTTGCACGCCGTGTACGACAGGCGCGTGATTTCGGGATTGTAGATGAAGGCGTTGACGGTGATGGTGTAGAGCCGCTTCGACATGTAGGTGCGCTGCATGTCCCACATCCACACATCGTAGCCACTACGCTTGAAGATGGTGGTGAAATTCGGGTGGTCGAACCAGTTTTCGCCATCGCCCACGCTGTTGATGCTAAAGGTGTTTTTCTCCACCACCGAGGTCACATTCTCCTGCGCCACCACATCGGTGAAGGCAAACAGATTGCCAGCCGCCTGCTCACGCTCCATACAGGGCGTGGTGAGCGTGTGGTAGCCGTAGAGGCTGGCGTGGTGCTTGTTGTAACTTTCGCCAAGCACATATATCACCGTGAGCGAGTCGGTGTCCTCAATCACAGGGGTGGTTTCATACACCTTTTCGGCTTGCTTGATGGCAAACTTCACATCATTGTCGAAGGCACGGAGCGAATTGATGGCATGCAGACTTTGCGACCAAGGGTCGAGCGAATCGTAGGGGAAATAGTTTCGCCAAATGTAGATTTGAGCCGAATTGCAGCAGCACAGCAGCCACACATAGCACACCGCCATCAGCACAATGCCTACCGCGGCGTTGAGACTGGTGAACCAAGTGAAGAAACGCTTATTCAACTTTCGGCGCAAAAAAACGGTGATGGCGCGTCGCTTCCATTCGCACACGCCAATCGCCACCAGCACCACAAAGTCGAGAAGATAACTCAACTGGCTGGCGTTGGTGAGCATATAGGTGTCAACAAACTCCGAACTCTCTTTCGGATTCGTCTCCACGAGCACCGTGAGCGTCTGTTGCGAAATGCACATCTCAAAGTTGAGTGCCAAAAACAGCGTGATGCCCATCAGTGTCCAGAACAGCATGTAGAGCAATGCCTTCACCGCAATTTTCGCCCGCTTTCCCTTCACCCAATAAATGAGGCAAGTAGCAAGATACACCACGGCAAACTCGATGCTCAATCCCTGCACAAACTGCAACGTCTGCTCCACACGGTTGTCGAGAATATAGCACATCCAATGGATGGGCTGCTCAATGCACATCAAAAACGTGAGCACAAAAAACACAGGCTCAGCCTTCACAGGCGCGGCCATCGTCCTCACCCATCGCGAAATATGTCCCTTAAAATCCTTCATCTTTTTCCAAAATTCGCCCACAAAATTACAAAAAAGATGCAACACATCAGAAATTAGCCGTTAGAAATTAGGCTCAGGAGTTAAGAAGTTAAAGAAGTTAAGACGATAGCTTTGCCTTCTGAGTTTTCGAAATTCGAAATTTCGATGATTCGAAAACTCGTTGACCTGTTGACTCGTTGGCTCGTTGACCTGTCAGTGGCTCTTGGGAGAGGGGGCGACGATGGGTGAAAATGCGCCCTAATCGGAATTTTGTGCAAATTTGCAGTAAATTTCGGATAGGGATGGTGGGATTTGGCGGAGAAAATTTGGTCTATTCGGGATTTATTGTAAATTTGCAGTAAATTTCAAATAGAAATCTCTAATCTTCTCAAATATGGAACATTACATTAATCGTGAAATGTATCTTCAGAAGCTCATCAATAGGCGCAACAATGGCGAAGTGAAAGTTATAACTGGATCAAGAAGATGCGGAAAATCATGGCTGTTGAGCAAAATATACACCAATTGGCTCCTCAGCCAAGGTATTGATAAAGAAAATATTATCCTCATCACCTTCGACACCGACGACCTTGAGGAAACGAGGGATCTTACCGATAAAGGCAATCTCAAGGCGTATCTTCGCGAAAAAATCACCAGCGACAGCGAAGAGTACTATGTGTTTCTCGACGAGATTCAAGAAGTGGATGGCTTTGAGAAAATTGTGAATGGGCTGAACAAGAAGGACAATGTGGATGTGTATGTGACTGGTTCAAATTCAAGGTTTTTGTCAAGCGACATCAACACCCTTTTCCGTGGCAGAGGCGACGAAGTGCGAGTTTACCCACTGTCGTTCAAGGAGTTTTGCAGCAATCGGAGCGAGCCAATCAATGCTCTTTGGAAAGAATACTACACTTTTGGCGGTATGCCTGGACTCATGCGACACAAAACCCCAGAGCAGAAAACCTCCTACCTCCAACGACTTTGGACCAAAACATATATCGCCGATGTGGTGGAACGCCAAAAGGTTAAAAACCGACAAGCACTGGAAGCCCTGGTCGACACGCTCTGTTCCTCCATTGGATCGCTAAACAACCCCCATAAGATAGCGAACACTATCGCAAGCGTGCAAAAGGTGAAAATCAGTTCCGAAACCGTGAACACGTACCTCGGATATCTTGAAGACGCTTACCTTTTCCAAGGCGCAAAGCGATACAACATCAAGGGAAGAAGATATTTTGAATCGATACAAAAATACTATGCCGTGGATGTTGGATTGAGAAACGCTCGGCTCAACTATCGCCAGCAAGAAATCACGCACATTATGGAAAATGTGATTTTCAATGAATTGTGCATCAGGGGATTTCGGGTTGATGTTGGCGTGGTTGAAAAGCGCGAAATGGTGAATGGCAAGTCGGAATACAAGCAATACGAGGTGGATTTCGTAGCCACCAACGGCTCGGAAAAATACTACATACAATCGGCCTACGCACTCCCCGATGATGAAAAGCGCGAACAAGAACTCGCCTCGCTCAAACGCATCGATGATTCGTTTAAGAAAATCATCATCGTAGGCGATGACATCGCCGCCTATACCGACGACAACGGCTTCACTTTCATCGGTCTGTTCCAATTCCTGACTTCCGACAAGGTGCTGTAACCACATCGAAGCATCGTCTATTCGGAATTTATTGCAAATTTGCAGTAAATTTCGGATAGGTGGGAGTGGGGGTGCTGTGGCAGGGATGAAATGGTGGCTGTGGGGTGGGATTAGTGCTAAAAAATGGGATTGTCTTTTATAAGTTGAAAATTCTTTGTAAATTTGCACGATTATAGGCACTTACAAGCGCCTTGCGCCATGAGTGGCAAATCAACAAATGGCAAAACAACAAAAAATATATATATTTTCAAGTTATGAACGTTTCATATAAATGGTTGAAGGACTACATCGACTTCGATTTGACCCCACAAGAAGTGAGCGTGGCGCTCACCTCGCTTGGTCTGGAAGTTGGTGCTCTTGAAGAAGTAGAAACTATCAAAGGCGGTCTGAAGGGACTGGTGGTGGGCGAAGTGCTCACTTGCGAAATGCACCCCAACAGCGACCACCTGCATGTCACCACCGTTGACCTCGGCAATGGCGAGGCTCCTGCGCAAATCGTGTGCGGCGCTGCCAACGTGGCTGCCGGCCAAAAGGTGATTGTGGCAACTCTCGGAACAAAACTTTACGATGGCGACGACGAGTTCACCATCAAGCGCTCAAAACTTCGCGGCGTGGAGTCGTGCGGTATGATTTGCGCTGAAGACGAAATAGGCGTGGGCGCAAGCCACGATGGCATCATCGTGCTTCCTGCCGACGCGAAAGTGGGCACTCCTGCCGCCGACTACTACGGCGTGGAGAGCGACTGGCTGATTGAGGTGGACCTCACCCCTAACCGTGTGGACGGTGCTTCGCACTACGGTGTGGCTCGCGACCTCTACGCTTGGATGAAGCGTCACGGCTACGACGCCAAGCTCCACCGCCCAAGCGTTGACGCTTTCAAGAGCGACCGCGCCGACGGTGCCATTCCTGTGGAAGTGGAAAACACCGAGGCTTGCCCTCGCTACTGCGGCCTCACCATTCGTGGCGTGAAGGTGCAAGAAAGTCCTAAGTGGCTGAAGGATTACCTCCTGACTGTAGGCCAACGCCCCATCAACAATATTGTGGACATCACCAACTACATTCTCCTTGGCACAGGTCAACCTATGCACAGTTTCGACCTCAGCAAGGTGAAAGGCGATAAGGTGGTGGTGAAAACCGTTGCCCCAGGCACTAAGTTCACCACTCTCGACGGTGTGGAACGCACACTCACCGACCGCGACCTCATGATTTGCAACGCTGAAGAGCCTATGTGCATCGGCGGTGTGTTTGGCGGTCTGGATTCTGGCGTGACCGACGCCACTACCGACGTGTTCCTCGAAAGTGCCTACTTCCACCCCACCTGGGTGCGTAAGAGCGCACGCCGCTTCGGCTTGAACACCGACGCATCGTTCCGCTTCGAGCGTGGCATCGACCCCAACGACACCGTTTACAACCTCAAACTCGCCGCTATCCTCATCAAGGAACTCGCAGGTGGTGAGATTTGTGGCGACATCATCGATGTGAAGAGCCGCGAATTCCCTGGCTTCCCTGTGGAACTGAAGTTCGACTATGTGACCAGCCTTATCGGCAAGCACATCGACAACGACACTATCAAGGGCATCGTTGAAAGCCTCGAAATGAAAATCGTGAGCGAAGACGCAGAGAAAATCAACATTGTGGTGCCAACCTACCGCGTGGATGTGCAACGCCCATGCGACGTGGTGGAAGACATTCTCCGCGTGTACGGTTATAACAATGTGGAATTCACCAGCGAGGTGAAGGGCACACTCAGCAACAAGAGCGACGTTGACTTCCGCGACGATATGCAAGACCTCATCTCGGAACAACTCACCGCTGCTGGTTATAACGAAATCATGAACAACTCGCTCACCAGTTCAAGTTACTACGAAGGTTTGGAAAGTTACCCTGAAAAGAACTGCGTGCACCTGATGAACGCCCTCAGTGGCGACCTCAACGTGATGCGCCAAACCATGCTGTTCGGCGGTTTGGAAAGCCTCGCACGCAACATCAACCGCAAAAACGCCAACCTCAAAATGTATGAATTCGGCGATGTGTATCGCTACGATGCCGAAACCGACAACACCGAGGTGGCTCTCGCACCATACACCGAGCATCAAGCACTCGGCATTTGGCTCACTGGTAACAACCACGACGACAGTTGGGCCGACGCAGTGCGCCCACTCAGCGTTTACGACCTGAAGGCCGCTGTTGAAAACATCTTCCGCCGCCTTGGCATCAACGAAAAGGAAGTGGTGGTTGAGCAATTCGACAACGACCTGCTCACCCCTGCCCTCTCTTACAAGAACCGTGGTGGCAAGCTCATCGGTGTGCTTGGCGTGGTGGATGCCGACGTGGCTAAGAAATTCGATGTGGATCAGGAAGTGTACTTCGCACAGTTTAACTGGCACTTGCTCTGCAAACTCGCAGCCAAGAAGGATGTGAAATACTACGACCTGCCAAAGACCCTGCCAGTGCGCCGCGACTTGGCATTGCTCGTGGATTCAACCGTGACCTACGAACAAATCAAGCGTGTGGTTGAGCAGAGCGAACGCAAGTTGCTCAAGAAGGTGACCCTCTTCGACGTGTACGAAGGCAAGCACCTCGAAGCCGGCAAGAAGAGTTACGCTATCGCCATGTTCCTCCAAGACGACCAAAAGACGCTCCAAGACAAGCAAATTGAGGCCGTAATGAAGAAGGTGGTGACCAATCTCCAAAAGGAAGTTGGCGCACAGTTGAGATAACAAGTCAACAAGTCTACGAGTCAACAGGTCAACAGGTCAACGAGTTTTTTTCGAGAGTTCGAAAATTCGAGATTTCGAAAATTCGAGGCTTGCTGGACAATAAGATATAATGAGGCTACGAGCCCCCCCCCCCCCAACCGTCAACTTGTTGACCCGTTGACCCGTTGGCTCGTAGACTCAAAAAAAACAAAACTTATGATAATCGATTTCAAGAAAATGGAGGCCACCACCGTGGCAAACTTTAAAGGTGGCGAAGGAGAATATGTGGTGAAAACCTATCTCGATGAGCAGAATCGCATCATGCAGGGACTGCTTCCCCCAGGTGCGTCGATTGGTATGCACATGCACGAGAAAAACAGTGAAATCTACTACATCATCAGCGGCACAGGCCATGTGGTGATGGACGACGGCACCGAGGAAGACTTCACCGTGGGAGAGATGCACTACTGCCCTATGGGACACGGCCACACGCTCATCAACCGCACCGACAGCGACCTTGTGTTTCTCGGTATCGTAAGTGAGCACCACGATTAATCAAAGAGAAAAATAAAAACAAACAATATAAAATAAAATTATCACATGGGAAGAGCTTTTGAATATCGCAAAGCAAGAAAATTGAAAAGATGGGGTAGCATGTCGCGCACATTCACCCGCATTGGTAAGGAAATCACAATGGCTGTGAAGGCTGGTGGTCCCGACCCAACAGCCAACTCTCGTCTGCGTGCCCTCATGAGCAACGCTAAGGCTGCCAACATGCCTAAAGACACAGTGGAACGCGCCATCAAGAAGGCTACCGATAAGGACGCAAGCGACTACAAGGAAGTAATCTACGAAGGTTACGCTCCTGGCGGTATCGCAGTGCTCGTAGAGACCGCTACCGACAACACCACTCGCACTGTGGCCAACCTCCGCACTCACTTCAACAAAAACGGCGGTACACCCCGGCACACAGGGGGCAACAGCGGCTCAGTGGCATTTATGTTCACCCACAAGTGCTACTTCCACGTTAAGGCTAAAGAAGGTGTGACCCTCGAAGACCTCGAACTCGAACTTATCGACTGCGGCGCAGAAGATTTCGACCAAGACGAAGAGGAAATCATCATCTCCGGTGCTTTTGAGTCGAACGGCGACATTCAGAAGTATCTCGAAGACAACGACTTCGAAATCACCAGCACCGAGTTCGTTTACGACCCAACCGACACCAAGGAACTTGATGCCGAAGGTCGCGCAGCAGTAGAAAAACTCCTCGAGGCTGTGGAAGAAGACGACGACGTTCAAAACGTGTTCACCACCATGAAGGAAGTGGAGGACGAAGAATAATCTTCTCCCACACATTCCTTTATCACCTAAAAGGCAACCGCAGCGACACACACTGTAGTTGCCTTTTTTCGCAAAAAAGTGGCATGTGCATGAAGCAAAACGTCCATCACCTGCGTCTAACAAACAAAGAGCTTCCGGAAAACGCCCATCACTCCGACCAGTCAGAGTTCTCCGAGTTCTCCGAGTTCTCCAAAAGCGACATCTAATTTCTAACATCAAATTTCTAAAATATGGCTTTTATTGAAATCAGCGATGTAGTGAAGCAATATAAAGGGCACACGGCGCTCAACCATGTGAGCCTGACTGTGCCCAAAGGCTGCATCTACGGTCTGCTTGGCCCGAATGGCGCAGGCAAGACCACCCTCATTCGCATCATCAACATGATCACCGCCCCCGATAGCGGCACGGTGATGCTCGACGGCAGCCCCATCACCGCCGACGATGTGGCGCACATTGGCTATCTGCCCGAAGAGCGTGGGCTGTACAAGAAGATGAAGGTGGGCGACGAAATCGTGTATTTAGCACGCCTGAAGGGCATGAGCAAGGCAGATGCCACCCGACAGATGCTCTACTGGCTCGACCGCTTCCACCTCACCGAATGGCGCGATAAGAAGGTGGAAACGCTCTCCAAGGGTATGCAGCAGAAGGTGCAGTTTATCGCCGCCGTGATTCATGAGCCGAAGTTGCTTATCTTCGACGAGCCATTCTCTGGCTTCGACCCCGTGAACGCCGAGCAGTTGAAGCGTGAGATTCTGGAATTGCAGAAAAAGGGCGCCACCATTCTGTTTTCAACCCACAATATGGAGAGTGTGGAGGAGGTATGTGACCAAATCTCCCTCATCAACCACTCCGAGGTGGTGCTTGAAGGCAACGTGGCAGAGATTAAGCAGCGCTTTAAAAAGCATCTTTACGAAATCTGCCTCGCTGGCGGCGAACAGCTTCAGCCTTGCGAGGAACTGTTCACCATCGAGGAAGCGCGCCCCGAAGGCACCACCATCATTCGCCTGGCGCAAGGTGTGGCTATCCGTGAGGTGATTGCGCGTCTCAATGAGCAATACGCCCTCCGTGGCTTCAGTGAACTGCTGCCCACCATGCACGAAATCTTTATCGAAACTGTAAAAAACTCGTCAAACAATGAATAAGCTCCTACTCATCATACAGCGCGAATACATGTCACTGGTGGCGCGCAAATCGTTTATCGTTATCACGATTCTCGTTCCGTTTCTGTTCATCATTATTGCGTCGATTCCGGTGCTCACCTCCAAACTCAATTCCGCCAGTTCGTCGCTCGAAACGGTGACCGTAATCGACGAAACAGGCCACCTGTCGGGCGTGATTTCCGACAATGAGCAGTTTCGCTTCATTCCGCTCCGTGGCGAGCCCGGCACTACGAATGTGAAGCGCTTTTTCGACCAGTCGGGCGAGAGCATGAGTGCTTTGGTGGTGATTCCCGCCAATGTGCTCGACTCGGCAAAGGTAAACATCTACAGCAAGAGCACCGTCAACATGGCGCTGGTGGATCATGTGACCGATTGCCTCAACGACACGCTCACGTCGGTGAAACTCGCCACGATGGGTGTACCCGACCTCGACAAAATAGTGAGGGAGGCGCAAGTGGATATTGATGTAAACAGCGTGAAACTCGCCGACGACGGCAGCGAAAGCGAATCGTCAACCACCGCCGCAATGCTTTTGGGCATGGTGCTGTCGCTCATCACCTACATGTTTGTGCTCACCTACGGCGCAATGATTATGAACAGCGTGATTGAGGAAAAAACCAACCGCATCGTGGAAGTGATAGTGAGCAGTTGCAAGCCGTTCCAACTGATGATGGGCAAGATTATAGGCGTGGCACTGGTCGGACTCACACAGTTCCTGATATGGGCGGTAATTATCTCTGGCTTGGCTGTTGGGCTTGGCATTGGCTTGGCTGATAGCGGTCCGATGTCGGAGGTTTCCAACCTCGTGGGCATGGTGCAGAGCGTCAACCTCGTGGGCACACTCGTCTGCTTCGTCATCTACTTCCTCGGTGGCTATCTGCTCTACGCGGCACTCTTTGCAGGCTTCGGATCGGCAGTTGACCAGGCAAGCGACGCTTCACAGTTCACCGCTCCCATTATCATCGTGATGATTGTGGCGCTCTACGCCGGACTTGGCTGCATGGAAAACCCCAACGGCACCTTCGCACTGTGGTGCTCCATGATACCATTCACATCACCCATCGTGATGATGGTGCGCCTGCCCTACGACGTACCATTCTGGCAAATAGCCGTCAGCGTAGTCGCACTCTACGCCACCGCCACCGCCATCATCTGGCTCAGCGCCCGCATCTACCGCATCGGCATCCTCCGCTACGGCAAAAAATTCACCCTAAAAGAAATCCTAACCTGGATAAAAACCCAATAAAAGAAATCAAAGTTTAGAAGTTAGAGGATTTCGTGGTGTTTTGGGATTGGGATTGGGTGGGGGATTAGTGGAGAAGGGTGTAGAGGAGATAGGCGATGAAGATGAACAGGAGCAGCGAGGGGATGCTGCATGTGCAGGAGCGCATTTTGGGCAGTTCGCCGTTGGCTTGGGCTTGGCGCATTCGTTCGAGCAGATGTTTCTGCATCTGGTCGGTTTCGAATGTGCGTTTTGCGCCTCGTGGCAGGTCGCTGCTGTGGGGAATGAGAATTTCTCTTGGGCCGCCAGTGAACGGAGCCACCACGCCACGCTGTTCGAGTTCGCGCATCAGTTCCGTTGCTTCTTTCTCGTCGATGCCAAAATAGTGCATCAGCATGGGCACAGTGATGGCATCGCAAGTGGAAATGTATTCCACGGCGTTGTCGTAGAGGGTGGGCTTTTCGTCGTCGTCAATGATGTTCTCTTCCGAGAATGGGGGAGGCAATTCGCCGTTGGGTTGGTCCACAGGTTCAAACGGCTGTTCTGCTGTGGGAAAATACAGGAAATCGCCATCGGCTTGCAGCACCGACTGACATTCGGGGCAGATAACCGAATTGCCCATCGCTGCGAGGGCTTGTTCCTCTACTGATATTTCGTTGCCACATTTCGGGCAGGTGAATTTTTTTATAGCCATAATGCTTACATTTTATCAAAAATTAGCCCCACAAGGGTGTAGAGCAGGAAAAATCCAGCCGTGATGCAGATGGTGGTGAGCACGCACCCTGCCTTCGACATGGGCTTGCGGGGCGAGGGCTGGCTCGGTTTGCGCTTAGCCGCAGGGGGGGGGTTGGCCGGG
>ERZ780014.536-NODE-536-length-16423-cov-5.40854_pt1 | contig 16423 bp, 22 predicted proteins | sample MGYA00511929_ERZ780014 | MGnify/ENA primary metagenome ERZ780014 (study PRJEB29588, sample SAMEA2155132) | human gut metagenome | biome: human gut; feature: human-associated habitat; material: faeces | place: Denmark | collected 2008/2010 ...
CCCCGAAATCCCGCCAGCGGCAATGGCAACTTTCTTGATGATGGACAGAAGCCCGTTGGCGGAATTGCTACCCCCACGGATGGAATTGTTGAAATTCTGCTGTTCGTTGTTGGCGTTCCTGATATTTTCTTCAATGGTATCAAAGGCGGTTCCCGCTCTCGCCCATTCTTCACGGGCTTCCCGGATTGCCGCCGTGTCAACGGCTCTACCGGAAGCCTGTTGCATGGCTTCAAAGGTGTTCAGCACAACCCCCATTGCCTTGTGCATACTCTGAAGGGGGCTGGTAACACCATCATAAAGGGCAATAGCGGTTCGGATAGTTCCCACAGGGATCACCACCTTTCTTGGAGAATAGAAGCCGGGGCCTTAATGGTGGCGGGCCCCGTTCAGCTTCCACCCGAACATCAATGGCCGCAATGATGAAAGCCCGTTCACGGCGGGGCAAAGCATAAAAGGCGGAAGGTGTCAAATGAAGTTCGTGAAGGCAATAGTAAGCAATGTTCGCTTCACCATCACCTTCACAGATTAGTTTTTTGCTTCATCAACCTCATCCTGCATGGTGGTATCAAAACCACACACTTCCTGAATCTTGGTCAGGTATTCGGCATATTCGCCGGGGGTCAGCATGGTTTTCAGAAGGGCATCAGCACCCATGACCTTGTAGCTGTCCTGAAGTTCCTTATCATTCAGATTGGGGAACACAGTACAAGCCACGGCCAGCTTGCCAAGGTAAAGATCATAGTCGGTTTCCTTCTGATACTGGTTCTTCTTGCCGGGAACCGGAACACGCTTGGCACAGGACTTCCGAAGGGCTTCATCCTCGGTGCCGGTGATGGTCTTGATCTCCCAAGGAATGGGGTTGCCATCCTCACCCAAGAAGCGTTTGGAAGCAACAAACTTGATGTTCTCAACGGGAACGGCGTTTTCAGCCAAAAAAGCGGACAGGCTCATTGTTTTTTCCTCCTATATTTTGATACGAAAAAAGGCCCCGGCCCCTACCGAAGTAAGGCCGGGGCGCTCTGCTTACTGCATACCGGCCAAAAGGCTGAAGGTTTCGGGCATCTCGAAATCTTCAAAGGTGAAGTCCATATCTTCATCCAAGTATTCCGCATCAGCATCAAACTTGGCAAGCAAGCCGCCATCCATATTGCAATCCTTCAGGATCACGGTCTGACGGCCCACGGAAGAAGTGGGATCTTCATTTGTCACCTGAATGTCAAAATAGACATCCTCGCCGGTGTCCTTATAACGCTTCATCAGCTCACGGAAGATGGAAGTGTTATAGTGGAAGGTGGCGGAACCCGTACCCTTCCAGCCGGTGGCCTTATTGCCCTTGCCGGTCTTGCCCAAAATGGGAACTTCCGTTTTGTTCTTCTCAAAGTTGGCTTCAAGGTTGATAGCCTGCATGAAGTTGTAACGGTTATCCCCGATGGTCACGAAACATTCAGCCAAGGAAGCGGAAACAGCATCCTTGGCGTTCATGATGGTTCTATCTGCCATGATGGTTGTACCTCCTTACTGAACATAGACGGTCATATAAAGCTGTTCCATAGCGTTCACGGGGGTCACATAGTCAGTAACCACCACGGATTTCTTGGTATCGCCCTTTTCAACCGTCACATTTTCGCCGCTGAAGTTCTCAATGGCCCGAATATCCTGAAGTTCCGTGTGGTGCTTCACAATATCGTTCCAAAGGGAAATCCGGCCAGCGGCATCATTGGGAACCTTGCCAAGATACTTCTTGCCGAACAGAACGGCAATATCATTGGCGATCTGATCCAAAACTCGGATCGTCTGGTTGCTGGAAAAGTCGCTGGACTTTTCATCCGTGATGGAAATGAAGCTGTTAATGTCGGTCAGGACACACACCGCTTCATCCACACGATGGAACATGAAGGAACCTTCCCTGATCCCGTTTTCAAGCTGGGTCTGCGTGAAATCGGTGTCCACATCGTATTCACCATCATAGGTCATGTTGGTGGCGCTCTTATTGACCGCCGTGCCGCCGATCACACCCGTAACCCAAGGGATCAGGGCGGTGGAAGTCTTGTCGGAAGTCAGGCCGTTCTTAACACTCACAACGCCTTCATAGTCGGCCAGCTTGCGGAAAAGAACCACCTGAAACTTCACCTGAAACTTCTTGCCCACATCATCACGCATACGCTTTGCGAAAGCCGCAAACAGGGCGGTGATGGTGGCCTTGCTCTCGGTGCAACCCATAGCGTTGAAGGTGTACGCTTCCGCCTGATCAAGATAGGTCTGATAGTCGGAATCGGCCACGGTGCCATTGGTGCCGCCCGTCAGGGGCAAGGAAGCGGTCAAGGAAAGGGTTCCGCTGGACTTCCAATCCAGATAGTCATTGGCCTTCAGGCCGGTGATAGCGGCCACACCTTCCTGAAGATCAACCTGAACGGTTCCCAAGAAGGTTTCCACATCGAACAGGGGCTTCTGTTCGGTGCTGTTTTCATTGGCCGTGATCACAACCCGAAGATCATTGCCACGGGTGCCGGGGTATTTGGCCGTTGCGTAGGTGTTGGACGCTTTCACGCCGCTGGAACCAAGGCGGAAGAAATGAACGGTCTTGGCGTGAAGGAAGATTTCACGCATGGGCTTCAGTTCATCCGCCGTGTACGCATAGCCGAAAATCTTCTGACTGTTCTTGATGAAGTCAGCCTGTTCCACCGTGAAAATCTTGCCTTCAGGCCCCCAATTCATAGCAAGGGGGATGGTGACAATGCCACGGTCAGAAAGGGTGGCGCTTGCCTGCGCCACAGAAATGAAGTTGATATATGCACCGGGCAGAACCTTGTTCTGCACCAAGAAGGTGCCGCCGCCAAGGGCCATATTATTTCACCTTACCTTTCATAAAGTCATTGATCAGCCCATCAATCTGATCGAAGGTGTATTCCTTCCCATCTTCCAAAAGGACAGACAGAAGATCACGCCGGTCAGCGTAACGCCTGAAGGTCAACACCCGTTCTTTGGGGAATACCACCGGGGCCGTGATGGTCGGTTCCTGTGCGGTGGCGGCTTTCTTTCTGGTAGCCATTCAATCACCCTTTCTTTGGCTCCACAGTAGTTTCCAAGGTTTCCATTGCGGTTTCCTCGGTTTCTCTGCGAAGTGTCAAATTGTAGTTCACGAAGAAGTGAAGAACCCCGTCTTGCACTTCATAACTCATGGAAGTTCCGTGAAGCACATCCCCATTGGGAAGGGTGATGAACTCCAAACATTCCATCAAATCCCCGGCCATAGTGAACAATTCAGCGTTGTTTCTCCCGCTGGTTGGGAAATAGTGAACATCCAGCGGGTTCCGGTTCATGAATCGGTTCTTCTGCAACGGGGAAATGTCAGGCTTCAGGACAGCAATGAAAAAACAGGGTTCCTTGAAGCCCTGTTCCACATCATTCTGATAGATTTTGTACCCGGCCCCAAAGGTGGCGTTCAGCTTCATGGAAACACCTTTGATGATTTCATTGATCAACTGAACACCCCCTTCAAGGCTTCATACAACATATCATTCAGAACGGACGGGGCCAAGGTTTTCACTTCCTGTTCGGAAATCGTCAGCATGAACCGCCCCTTCACCCAACTTGCCTTCAAGGTCTTACCCAAGGCGGGAACATAGCGCCCCGGCGTTTGCCGGTGGCCGTATTCCACATAGGACGCATATTCCAAGTCATATTCCAAGTTGTTGATGATGGTCACGGTGTACTGATCCCCATGTTTTTCAATGGGAAGGATCGTCCACGCATCACGCAAGGAACCCCCGCTGTAACTGGCCCAATATTTCTGCTTGGCTTCATCCGTGGCATACGGCGGAACCACACCAACGGGGGTTCTTTTCTTCACCTTCTTCAGAAGGATTTGGGCAATCTTCTTGGCGGCATCCCGGCAAAGCCGATCCATGTCAACTTCCGAAAGCTGTTGAAGGCGTTCATCCAGCTTCTTCAATTCCCGGTAATCACATCGGCCCCATCTTCCCATCAGACCCACCCCCTGAAGGGTTCAAGCATGATTTCTTGATGGTTGGAGAAAACACCCGGTTCACCGGAACGGGAATAGGTGAAGGTTCGTTCCACATCGTTTGGCCGGGTGACAATGATCTTGCATCCTGCGGGAACCTTCACATCCGGGGAAAGGAACAGCTTCACCACCTGTTGGGCGGTTGCCACTTCATCCCCATTGGTTGAAGTTAATGTTTCAAAAGACAGCTTGCACGGCTGATCCTGAAGAAGCGGCTTTTCTTCAGAATCCGTCAGGTGGGTGACAGGATCGGTGACTTCTTCACGGATGAAGATAGAACACCGATCCTTCCACAACCGTTCCAAGGCGGTTCGCACGGCCTTATTTACCATACCAACCGCCTATAACGGTAGATTTCACCCTATAACGGTAGATTTCACCAATGCGCCCGTTGATCAGATAATCAATCAGGCTGTTCAACCTCTGTTCAGGGGTTGAACTACCTTCACCAAGGGCAAAGGTAATGTTGGTGTCACCTTCCTGAATGGATTTCACCGCCGCATCCAAATCAAACCCTTCAAGCTGTCCAGAACACTTCTTCATGTTCAGGTATTCGCCCACGGCCATAGAAACGGCCAGACTTTCCAACCCCTCCGGGATTTCGGAAAGGTTGGAAAGGTTTTTGATCCTCCATTGAACATTTGTCAAAACCATATCCAACAACGGATCATCAGCGGCCCCCGCCACGCCAAGGGCCGTTAGCATTGCAACCGCTTTATCACGCAACGGGGTTCACCGCCTTTCTTACGCCGCCGTGATTTCGTACCAACCCTTGGTCTTGGGGTTATCACCGGAACCGGGCGTGACCTTCACATAGCCGATACCGGAAGCGGCGTAATAGGTCTTGTCGCTGGAAACCGTTGGTCATGGCCGCAAGGTAATACTTGCGGGAATAAACCGTGTTGCGGCGGATGTTGCCTTCACGCTCCTGTTCCACTTCCGTACCCTTCTTGTTGAACAGGGTAACAGCTTCCTTGGTGGCAATGACCACCTTGCCGGTTTCGGCGTTCTTCTTGGTGTAGATGTTGATACCGCCCACGGTGCCAACATAGCCCTGCTTGGCGTATGCTTCCACATACTTCAGATCGTCCTTCAGGGCCTTACGAAGTTTCGCCATATCAGCGGGGTTGACGAAGCCGAAGATGGTCACGCCTTCAAGGTTTTCCAGATTCAGCATGGCCGCACCATCCACAAAGGCATCAAAGCCAAGGGCGGTGGTCACGATGGTCATGGTGGCCTCGTTGAAAGCGCCGAAAATGTCAGCGTTCACGGTGTTGAACATATCCGTACCAGCGTGACGGGTGCCGGTGGTGATCACCATGGGATCGGTCATGGCTTCCTCGTCATAATACTGGAAGCGGTTCTGGGCCATCTGAATCCGGTATTCCTTCTCGGTGTAACCGGCTTCAATGGTCTTGGTGTTGCCGTTGCCCATGGTCAGCTTCTCGGTGCCATCGGTGGCCTTGTACTTGTGAATCTTGCGAACCATGCCAGCAACGCCGGTCAGGTTGTTGTCCACGGTGCAAAACTGCTGAAGATCAAGGTGGCTCTGGTACTGATCTTCAATTTCGTTGGACAGGAAAAAGTTATCGTAGCAAGTGTTTGCCATTACTCATTACCTCCATAAAGTTCTTTGTATTCGTCAGGATGGTTGACGGAATAGTTGTAACGATCCAAGGGGTTCATGGCCTTCAGCTTTTCAAGGGTCATGCCGCCTTCAGCGCCATCACCCTTTTCAGCGGATTTGGCCCCCTTGAACTTGGTGCCGGTGGACTTCTCAAAAAGAAAAGCCGTGTCCTTGCCTTCCACCAGCTTCTTGACTTCATCATCAAGGCCCTTGACGGTTCCATCATCGGCCAGTTCAGCCTTGGCAAGAAAATCAGCCATCAGCGCCTTAACAGCGGTGTTGTTCTTGGCCTTGGCTCCGGTCAATGCCACATCAACGGCGTTGCCAATCTTCAACGCCTTCATTTCGGCTTCATGGGCCTTCTTCTGATTGGCGTTGTCGGTCTGAAGCTGGGTGATCTGATCCTGAAGCGCCTTGGTGTCACCTGTGGACTTCTTCAGCGTTTCAAGCTGGGTGTCACGCTCTTTGATCGTGTTCTTTGCGTTGGTCAGTTCGGTGTTGACCTCGTTGAAGCGGCTTTTGGTTACGAAAGAACCGTTCAGGCCCTCCATGACCTTATTGGCCTGTTCCTCGGTCAAGCCCCATTCCAGCAGTTTTTCCTTTGTCATAGTGATAACCTCCAAATCCTTTTTTACCGTGGGTTAGGAACCACGATTTCATTTAGATTTCTGTTTACCGCCCACAAATCCAAAACGGCGATGGTATGAAAAAACCACCACCGGCCAGAAGGCCGGGGTGGTCAGATCATCAATTAAGTTAATGCGTCAATGATAATACGATAGCGTTCACGGTTCGGCTTGTAAATGCCCCGTTTGTAATAACTCAAAGACGCTTTGCAAATGTTCGTCAGCTTGGAAAGTTCCGTTACGGAAATGCCCCGTTCATCCATTAGCCGCTGAATCTCCGTGCAATCCACAGGCCCATCCAAGGCCGGGGGCGTGGCGGTCACTTCCGGGATATTAAACCCGGCCTGTTCCAGAAATCCAAGCACATAGGGAAGCCGTTCATTCCGACAGGTAGCGGCCAGTTGTGCCGCCTTCATGTAATCGTCTGTGGTCAATGCTCTTGCTTTCGGGATGATGGAATAACTTCCGGTTTTGCGGATTGCGGGAAGAACATCATGCGTCACCCAATGCTTGAACCGCTTGGCGCTTTCCAGCTTGCTTCCGAAGATAAGGGCATACAAGCCGGATTCATTGATGATGGTCATGGTCTGTTCACCGGAGGGGGTCGCAATTTGCGACACCCCCTTATCTTCATCTTCAATGTGCTTTCGCAAAGCGTCCCGGGGATTTCCATACCCCAAGGCAACCGCTACATCCTTACCCACGAACCACGGTTCTTCCTCAATGGTCACGGTTCGCACCTGTCCAAATTCGGGGTTGGTGAATACCTGAAGTTCATTCATGCCTTCTTCACCGCCTCCTGTCCACGGGCAAAGCCCAGCTTGAACACCACGGCAATCAGCTTGAAAGTATCGTGATGATATGCGTCATAGAGTTCATCCAGTTCATTCCTGCGAAGGTCATACTTACCGGGGTGTACGCCTTCAATGCTCTTGATCAATTTTTCCATGTTAAACCTCCATCAATTTTCACTTGATAGAAGTTCCCAACTGTGATAGAATGGATTTATCCAGTTGGGAAACCTCTGGTTTTAGAAACAGTCGCTTACTTGTTCAGGGTGGGGCGGCTGTTTCACTTTTCTTGTGCCAAAAGTAAATCAATCCCTTGCCGAATAGCTTCTGCCCGTGTAATATCATGCTTGGCGCAATATTCATCAAGGCGTTTTGTTGCTTCATCGTCCAATCGAACTTTCACATCATTCCTTTTGGGATTGTTCGCTTTCGGCCTTCCGGTTCGTGGAGACATCGTATCACCTCACTTTTTGAGTTCCACAAACTTATTATAATAATTGGAACTCAAAAAGTCAAGAGGTTTTTGAAAAAATTTTAGGCATAGAAGAAGGGAACAGGTTTTCACCTGTTCCCTTGAAGATTGGACTTTGGCCGGAGCGTCACTCCCGGCATCCCTTTTGCCCACTACCAAAAGGCGTGTGGCGTATGGGAACGCTTTTTCCACCTCAAAGCCCGTTCTTATCCTATCTAAAGTATAGCAGTATTATTCCCGCTTGTAAAGGATTTTCTTGTTCTTCACATTCTTCTTCCATGTGGTTTCACCAATTTGCCAGAAGGACAAGATGGAGTTTCGATATTCAGCGGGGTCACTCTCTACCTTTACCCGCAGAATCACTTTGAACTTTTCGCCATTTTCTTCAATTTCTTTCAGAATCACACCGGTATTAGGCTTGTTTGCTTCCAAGATGTAATCCGGGTTTTCCAGAATATCCGCAACATACTTAACGAACTGTTCGTAATCTCCGGGGTGGCGTTCTTCAATATGCTGAATCCGTTCCGGGGTGATAATCACTTCATCGGTGGCGATCTCGTCCGTAATGCAACGGTATTTTTCTATATCAATGCGGCCTACCGTCTGCACATTGGAACCCTCGCTTTTTACCATCGAAACTGTATTTTTAATTATACTCCCGATGGTTGCAAGGGTCAACCCATCTTTGGAAGCGTTGTCCACAAAAGTTTTCTTCCATTCGGAATAACTCATATTACCGGGGACATAGTAAACTTTTCCATCCTGATCCCTTGCGGCTCTTTCACCCATATATTTTTCATCAATGGCGGGAACCGTAGTTCCTCGGCAATGTGGATGAAACGGGGGAACGGTAACACCCGGTTGAAACTCCGACATGGGAACCACTTTTCGATCCATACTTGCACAAAACGCACAGGTGATGGAATCCAGCGTTTCCAAAATCTCTACATTCTTCACGCCCAATTCCTTATAGGTTTCTTTTGCGGCAAGGGCGTTGAAATAGCTTGTTTCTGTATTTACAAGCCTTGCGGCCTGATACCGGGAAACTTTGAACTTCTTCTGAATGGCATCGGTGATTTTTTGGGGACTGTCACCACGAAGAAGGCCCTGAACCAATTCTTTTTGAAGGCTATCGACCAGTTCTTGTTTCTTGAACCAAATACGATCACTAAAGGTTCGCCCGTCCGTTGTCCAAGGCTTTGAAAGCAATGTTTCAAGTTTCTTCTGATCCAGCCCGGTAATATCCCAACCAAGGCCCACACCCTTCTGAACCTCAAAAGCCGTGTGGGTATAGCCATTGCCCACAACCTTCTTCAATAGGGCATCCAGACTATCAACCTGATTGCCGTACAGCAATTCAAGCTGTTGCTGAATACCTGTCTGAACAGCTTCAAGGCGGGAAATGTGGAACCGGGCAGACGCATTTTCCAGCTTCTTCAGCCATGCCGCATCCAACCCGGCCTGTTCACCGATCTTGATATACTGTTCAACACTCCAATGAAATTCTTCAAGCTGTCCAGCAGTCAACCATTTCCGGGCATCGGTCAGGCTGATTTGGTTGTTCACCGCAAAACGGGCATACCAGCTTTCAATTTCCTTCTGAACGGAACGCTGTGCATCCAAATACAATTCTTCCATGCCCTGAATAGTCTTTTGGGCTTCTCTGTGGGCGCTGTCCTCCAAGATGGAAAACCGCCCACGCCAATAATCCGCATTTCTCATGGGCCGTTCCTCCAATCCTGAAAAATGGTGCTGAAGGTGGGATTTGAACCCACACGCCTTGCGGCAACGGATTTTGAATCCGCCGTGTCTGCCTATTCCATCCACTTCAGCATAGAAGGCCACGCTGTTTCTTCATAGGGGCTTGCGCCTTGCTGAATTTTGGTTCCTTCCTTTGTGGCCATGGTAGCCCGTGCCGGGATCGAACCGGCGTTACCGCCGTGAAAGGGCGGTGTCTTAACCGCTTGACTAACGGGCCATGATGGGCCGGGGAAGGGAATTTCACCCTTTGGCGGGTAGGAGTAATAGCACCCCGCCACACTCAAGGTCTGCCCCGGCATATATTGTGAAACGGCGGGGGTTATTCACCCCCACCATTATCACCTTGTTCTGGTTGCCGGTCTGGAAGGCCCCGGCGTATTCCTGTGCTTGTTCCATTGCTTCATCCTTTTCCTTACGCAACCGGGCCAGCTCCACTTCAACATCCGTAACCCACGGGTGCTGTTCCACAATGGTTTCCGTGGACAGAATACCAACGGACTTGGAACAGTTTTCAATGGATTCCGTTTCATTGATTAGAATGTCACGGTTGAACACGATCTGAAGTTCAGCGCCTTCATAATCGCCCAAGCCCCTGTTGCTGAAATCCTGATTGATGAACCACAACAGTTCTTCAAAGGCCGCTTGGAACTCGGTTTCCATGCCGTTTGCGTCAAGGTCAATGTCAGAATACATGGATTGAATGTTCATTTGATTGGGGTTGCCACTCAAACGATCATCCTTGGCATCGTAACCACGGGCATTTTCAATCAAGGACTTCTTCAGAAGTTCCAAAATGCCCTTGTAGTTCTCTGCATTGATTTCAACCTGAAGGGTTTCAACCCCGCCATCCTCACGAACCTTCACGGCTCCATAAGTGGAAAGGTTGTGGCGGAACTCACCAAGGTTTTCACCGTCATAGTTCTTCAGAACCAGAATGGTGTTCCGTGCGTCCTCTTGCATATTGTTTTCAAAGTCGGAAATCATGGTGTTGATTCCGTCCTGAAGGGTTTTCACACGGCGGATCAGGGGGATTTCCTGTTTGTTATACTTGAAGGGAACCAGCGGAATCCTTGTCCAGTTGAACCCCTTGGGTTCTTGGCCTTCTTCCTCAACCATGAAATAGTTTTCGTGTTCACCGGCTTCCACATCGGCAATCAGCATATCATTTTGATAGATATACCGGTAAATGCCATCGGCTTTGAAGATTTCCACCTTCTCCACCTTTTCCTTCTGGTAGCCGTTCCACACTTCTTGGGTGTAGTAACGAATCGCACAATCAAGGATGGTGTGATCATCGTCAGCCCAAAAAGGAAGAATATCATAGGCCGGGAAATGCTTGAAGGTCAATTCACCAGCTTCATTGTAGTAAGGATAAAGCCAGCCAATGCCACCGTTCAGGGCATCTTCACAAACATATTTCAGAAGCCGGTAAAACCGTTTGTTGAAAACCTTGCCCAAAGCATCCGTGTAACCCTTATCCTGACAGTTCAGGGTGAAGGGCTTGCCCACAAGGTAGTTGGTTTTCTGATCCACCATCAGGGCATATTGGTTATCAATCAGGCGGTTGTTCGGAAGGTTCGTCACCACCTGAAGTTTGCCATCCTCGCCAATGATCGTGCGCTGACGCTTCAAAATGTCATGCTGTCCTTCATAGTACAGATCACCACGCAACTGATCCTTGCGGCGGGGGCTGTCCTTCCATTCCTTGATTTCGGCGGCAAAGAACTGAAGTTCTGTCATGCCGGTTCGCCCACCCTGAATAATCAGGCGATTGATCCGATCCATAGCGTTATTCAGAAACATAGTCAATCACCCTTTCTATTGCTTAATAAACGCAAACACACGGAAACCGTGCGTTTTTCGTGTGTTTTGTTACTATCATGTTATTAATTAGATTGCCCACCCCGCATTTTACGGAGTGGGCAATACTTTATTTAGCTTTACTTCTTGGGCGTCTGTTATTGTTCTGAACTTTCATGCTAACCCACCGACAATTCTCCGGGCAGTAATTACCATTCACATCAATTCGGTCAATGGTCAAATCATCTTGATACCCATGTGACATAGCCCAGTCATAGAAGGCTTGGAAACTGTCCTTCCATTTATCACAGACGGTAATTCCACGCTCACCATAAAAGTGAAAAACCTTATCACGCTGATTATAACAGCGATTTTTCATGTTTCGCCAAATGCGGCTTAACCGGGTTCCATAAAGGCCGTGTGTCTTTGAAATCTTCACTTCTGTTAATAATTCTTTCTGCAAGCACCCGCAAGATTTAGCGTGTCCTCGCTTCAAATCTTTTCCACGAACAACCTTCATATTTCCACAATCACATTTGCAATTCCAGCAAATTAGATTTTCCGAATTGTTATTTGCCCTGCTGATAACTTCTAACCGTCCAAATCGTTTGCCGGTTAGGTCGATGAAATTACCCATTCTTCACCGCCTTCTGTCCACGGGCAAAGCCCAGCTTGAACACCACGGCAATCAGCCTGAAAGTATCGTGATGATATGCGTCATAGAGTTCATCCAGTTCATTCCTGCGAAGGTCATACTTACCGGGGTGTACGCCTTCAATGCTCTTGATCAATTTTTCCATGTTAAACCTCCATCAATTTTCACTTGATAGAAGTTCCCAACTGTGATAGAATGGATTTATCCAGTTGGGAAACCTCTGGTGGGTAAGACAATCGGGATTTGCTTTCCACGGCTCCCCGATTGTCTTATTTTTTGTCTAAGGCTTCAAACTGAATGTCAATCCCTTTTCTGATTACTTCCGCTTTGGAAACTTTAGTTTCAGCAGATACGATTTCAAGCCGCTTGGAAGTTTCTTCATCAAGTCGCACTTTGAATGTTGTGTTTTTGGGATTGTCAGTCAGCTTGGTTCCTTTTGAAATACCCATCAGCTTCACCGCCTTTCTTTGTGGGTACAATTAAATTATAATGTACCTACAAAGAAAAGTCAAGAGGTTTTCAGGAATTAAGAAAAAGAATATGTCGGGCCAACCAACATATCTTCCAGCCCGTAACGCATAGCGTCCATAAGGTGGTTGAAATCATCAATGGGAACATTGATCTTGGCCCCGAACTTATCTTCTGCCCATGTGTAGTTTGAAATCTCTGTGATGAAGTTCACGCATCGGGGATGAACAATGATGGTGTAACCCTGAATGTACTGGATTCCGTTGTTCACGCTGTCCTTGCCCTTCCGGGCGGCTCTGATACGATGAAGGCCAGCATCCCGCAATTCATCAATGCTCTTGGGTTCGGCACAATCGGCCTTGATCCGTTCCTTGCCGTAACCCATGCCGGTGATCCGGTCACAGATTGCCCGGTTCGTCAGGGCCTTTTCATACAGTTCATCAAACACCCAAATGGTTCTTTCCTTCTCACTCACCAGCCCACAGAACAGGGCCGTGGGATCGTTGGTATAACCGAAGTCAAGGCCGAAGGCGCTTTTCACATCAGGCTTCTTGGAAATAGCCAGATAGTCAAAGGCTTCTTCCCGCCAATTATCGAAAATCAGGCCATCCACAATGCCCCAACCCCCAAGGCCAGCCACCTTGTAGCGGCGGGGGTTGTTTTCCTTCATGGTGTTGAACACCTTCAAATCCGCCGTGTCCAGCCATTCATTACACAGGTAATTAGTGGTTGTGGCGTAAATCTGCCCATCCGGGCTGATCCAGCTATCATGGAACTTGTATGTGGGGTTCCCTTGGGCATCCTTGCCGGTGATCTCCCCGAAGAAGCGTTTCCTGATCCAATGCTTTTCGTTCCACGGGTTGAATGTCAGCGTGATTTGCTTGAACAGGCCGGTTTCTTCCGGGATAGCACCACGAATGGATTCATCCAGCATATCAAAATCAGCTTCATTCATGATTTCGTATGCTTCTTCAATCCAGCACCAGCACAGATAGCCAATTTCAACTGTAATTGAAGTGACCTTCAGGGGATCATCAAGGCCCCGGAAGTAAATCTTCTGACCGGTGGGAAGGTAAGTCATTTCAAGGGGGCTTTCCTTGATTTCCCAATAGGCTGAAACCCCAAGGCGGTTGATTGCCCATTTCAGTTCAGTGAAACAGGAATCTTTCAAGGTTCTGAACACCTTGCGAACCACAAGGGTATTGGCTTCCGGGTATTGCATCATCCGTTTGATGATGTTCAGGGCCGTTGTCTTGGATTTCTTGGAAGCACGGCTTCCCTTACACACCCGGTAACGGCCTTTGAAGTTCCAGAAGGTTCCGTAACCCTTGCCAACCACTTCAGGAAGGTGAACCCGCTTGGCCTGTGGGCTAATCTTCAAGTTGATCATCCCCTGTGATAATCACCGGAACGGCCCCTTCCACACCTACCTTGTCCGTGAACATACCATAACGCTTGCCAATCAGTTCAGCGGCCTTCAGCCTTTCCTTGGCTCCAACCTCTTTCTGCGTCAACTCTTGGCAACCGTCACCGCACAGGATCGGGATTTCTTCAGTATGTTCACCCCGCATTACCGAAGTCAGGTATTTCATGACTTCTTCAGCATCAGCGATCTTGGCCGAATGAAGTTTTTCAAGTTCGGTTTCGATGTACGCTTTCAAGTCAGGTTTTGCAAGGTTTTCAGAACCCGTCTGCTTTGCGGTCTTGGGCGAATACCCCGCCTTGATTGCCGCATCCGTAGCATTGCCGCTGATCAGGTATTCATCACAGAACTTCCGCTGTCTTGGTGTCACAGGTATTCACCCCTTTCATCAGGCATAGAAAAGCGCCCCGGTTTCCCGTAGGCGCAATTTCTTATTTACTATTCTACCGATTCTTTACTCTGTTTGGAACCGGTGGCACTCTGGTTTTCTCGGTTGTTTAGAAAGTCGCTGTTTGCCTTGGCAAAAGCAAGTAAACCCTTTCCGTGAAGTTCAAAAACCCATTGCATAGAATAATTCAGTTCTTCAGAAATATCTTCCCATTTTTTCAACTGAATATAGCGCCCGATCAGAATATTTTGCTGATCAAGGTCAGGAATCCGGTTGATCATGGTGAACGCTTCCTGTTTCATGCTCACAAGTTCATCAATCCGGGCATTGATCTTGGCTTCAAGGTCAATGATCTTGGTGATGGTTTCTTCAAGGGTATTCTTAGGGCCTGAAGTCTGAACCTTGTCCTGTTTCAGTTGGCTTCCGGTAGAAGTCAAGCTGGAACGCAAGGTTGCAATGGTGCTATCAAGCCGATGGATCAAACGATCCGTTTTCCTGATTTGGGCAAAGTATTCTTTAGCCTGTTGGGAAAGGTCTTTGTCATTCACTATGTAACACATCCTTTCTGCGGTGGTCTGTTCCGTTTTCATTGCATCTGTACCGTTAATAAATGCTGAAAAATCAAGTGGTTTCAGGACTTTGGAACGCATGGAACAGATAAAACGGGCAGTTCCTTATATACACATTTCTTATATATTTTTTTCTTAATAAGAAGAAAGTATATTTACATCTGTTCCATCTGTTCCGTTCCCTGAAAACAACTGAAAAAGTCTTGAAAATCAAGGGTTTTCGTGCGGAACAGATATAGAAAAAACATCTATTCCATACCTGTTCCACACGCTGTTCCAACCCCTACTGAAGAAAGACGGGAAGAACCGGAACCCCACAATCAGAATCCTTTTTATTGGCGAAATATCCTTCACCAGCGGGAAGGGGTTTATAGCCACCATCGGGGATTTTGACAATTCCAGAAACATCCATAGCCGTTCCACCACAACGGCACATGATACAAAATGGCGAAGGCTTGTGATTCTTACCAAATTCTTCAATGCCCTTTTCCAAGAACATCCACCATGACCGTCCGCATTTATCACAGCGGTATTTCATGGCCCCATGAACCAAAACTTCTTTTTTCATCGGTATTCCCTCCCGGTCTTACGGTCTTTGATTTCAATGCGGTTCAGAAGTTCAAACCCCGCCAAACGGGTGATGTACTTCAGGACGAAGATCAGGGTGTTCACCTGCTTCTGCTGTTCATCCTCGTCACGGATGATATTCTTTGTGCCGTGGTAGGCTGTCGGATCGTGATACCCTTCAGCATTTTCCCAAGGTTTAGGCATCGGTTTTCCCTCCTTCTTCTCTGTACCATTTTTCAATGTCACACCCAATGTCCTTCAACTTTTTACGGGCCAACCACCCATCATCGGCCTGTTCCATCAGGTAATATTCCCGTAGCTTCAGGGTTTCGGCATAGAACAGCTTCCACGCCAGCTTCAGGCGCTTGGGGCCAAATCCAAATTGGGTATGAAGCATCCACAGGATGGATGATTCTTTGTCCATGTCAAAGGCCCGATCATTTTCCACAATCTGTTTCTTGATTTCCTGATCCAAGGCCCGTTCTTCAGCTTTGTTGAACTGAACGGCGAAGATTTTACCACCGGACTTCTTAAACATCGGCATGGTATTCACTCCAAATATCATCGAAGCAAACCGGAATCAGGGCGTGAACCTTGTCCAACAGGATCAGGGCCACTTCCCGCATCTGCGGGTGTGCGGCGGGTGAACAGCGCAACTTCAGGAAATGCCGCCATTCACGAATGTTGGCCGTCATGACCACTTCCGTTTTCAGGCTGTTGGGCAGAACGGAACGGGCTTCTTGCGGGGTGGCTCCTGATTTCAACAAAGAAAAATAGCATTGTTCAGAGATCAGACAAGCGTTTTTCCATGCCCAATACAAATCAGAACCTTCAGGCCAGAAGCAAGGTTCAATCACCGCGATTTCCTCACCGAACTTGCCCTTGCCGTAGTTGCAATAGCGGGTGGATTCCTGACAGTAAGAAGCCATCCGGTGGCGGACGATCTCATGAGAAACCCCACGATCACAAATGAACTTCACCGTGAAGGAACAATGTTCCAGAACCGCTTCATGCCCACGCTTGATGATCCCGGCAACGAACTTTTCAGCGGAACCTTCCGTGATCTTATCCTCGGACTTGTGGCAGACACGGCCACATTGTTCCAGCCGCTTCAGAATGGTGGCACCATCAATCGGTGGCCCCATCAATCGGGGTGATGAACTGCACATCAGGCTTGATTATTTTCATTTTCTTCAACCTCCCAATTCATTCCGGTGCTGTGACCGGTAAGGATCGAACCCTTCAGGGTAAC
>ERZ780014.549-NODE-549-length-16039-cov-5.54936_pt1 | contig 16039 bp, 18 predicted proteins | sample MGYA00511929_ERZ780014 | MGnify/ENA primary metagenome ERZ780014 (study PRJEB29588, sample SAMEA2155132) | human gut metagenome | biome: human gut; feature: human-associated habitat; material: faeces | place: Denmark | collected 2008/2010 ...
GCGGTCTCCTGCGAGGAGCGCGGCTTCTCCGTCGTTCGTGAATACACGGGCCACGGCGTGGGTGCTAATCTCCATGAGGATCCCAGCGTACCGAATTTCGGCACGCCAGGAAGAGGCGTTCGCCTGCTGCCCGGCATGACTATTGCCATCGAACCGATGATAAATCAGGGCTCTGCGGCCATCCGTACTCAACCCGACGGGTGGACGGTCAGAACCAAAGACGGCAAACTCTCGGCTCATTTCGAACACACCGTCGCCATAACGGCTGACGGGCCGAAGATAATGACTCAGCTTTAAGCGGAGGATTAATGATGAGCTTTCAACGAGGCTGCGTCGTCAGATCGACGGCCGGACGCGATAAGGGCAGACTGCTTGCAGTCACAGCCGTTACGTCAAGCGGTGTCGAGGTCTGCGACGGTAAGGAGCGAAAGCTCCTCAGACCCAAAATCAAAAATCCCAAGCATCTCGAGCCGACCTCGCTGCGTGTAACGCAGGAGGAGCTGGCGTTTGACAGCCGTCTGCGCCGCGCGCTCAGAAGGCTCGAGGATGAGACTGCATCATTGTAGGGAGGTCAGTATATGTCAAAGCAGGATATGATCGAGATTGAAGGTACGGTAGTAGAGGCCCTGCCCAACGCGACCTTTACGGTCGAGCTGGAAAACGGCCACCAGATATTGGCTCATATCTCCGGTAAGCTCAGGATGAACTACATCCGCATTCTTCCGGGAGATAAGGTCACGGTCGAAATGTCGCCATACGACCTGACGAAGGGCCGCATAACATGGCGTTCCAAGTAAAAGGAGGGTATTCTAATGAAAGTCAGACCTTCTGTCAAAAAAATGTGTGAAAAGTGTAAGATAATCAAGCGCAAGGGAAAAGTAATGGTCATCTGTGAAAATCCCAAGCACAAGCAGCGTCAGGGCTAATGACGCAAACCATTCAATGGAGGTGCAACTGACAAATGGCGCGTATTTCAGGTGTTGACCTGCCTAGAGAGAAAAGAGTCGAGATCGCTCTGACCTATATCTACGGCATCGGTCGCAAAACCGCAAGCGATATTATCGCCGCAACAGGAGTTAATCCCGATATAAGAGTCAAGGACCTGTCCGAGGATGACGTCTCTAAGCTTCGTGAGTATATAGATCATCACTGCAAGGTCGAGGGTGACCTTCGCCGTGAGACCGCTTTCGATATCAAGAGACTCGTTGAAATCGGCTGCTACCGCGGTGTCCGTCATCGCAAGGGCCTGCCGGTAAGAGGTCAGCGTTCGAAGACCAATGCCCGTACACGCAAGGGTCCCAAGAAGACCATTGCTAACAAGAAGAAGTAATCAAGGAGGGATAATATGGCTACCAAAGTTTCCGGCAAAAAAGCAACAGGCACCCGCAAGCGCAGAGAGCGCAAGAACATTGAGCGCGGTGCAGTCCATATCCAATCCACCTTTAACAACACCATCGTCACTATAACCGACACTCAGGGCAACGCTGTTTCCTGGGCAAGTGCCGGTGAAATGGGCTTCAGAGGCTCAAGAAAATCTACTCCCTTTGCTGCTCAGACTGCCGCAGAGACAGCTGCCAAGGCTGCTATGGAGCACGGTATGAAGACGGTTGAGGTTTATGTTAAGGGCCCCGGAGCCGGCAGAGAAGCTGCTATAAGAGCGCTGCAGACGGCGGGTCTTGAAGTCACCCTTATTAAGGACACGACTCCCATTCCCCATAACGGCTGCCGCCCGCCCAAGAGAAGGCGCGTGTAACCAATATTTTAGGAGGTGTAACACATGGCAAGATATACAGGTGCGGTCTGCAAGATGTGCCGCCGCGAGGGCAAGAAGCTCTACCTCAAGGGTGAGCGCTGCTACAGCAACAAGTGCGCTTTTGAGCGCCGTTCTTATGCCCCCGGTCAGCACGGCCAGAGCCGCAAAAAGACCTCTGAATACGGTTTGCAGCTCAGAGCGAAGCAGCAGGCTAAGCGTTACTACGGTATTCAGGAAGGCCAGTTCCACAAGTATTTCCTCATGGCTGAGCGCAAGAAGGGTGTCACCGGTGAAAACCTTCTTCGTATCTGCGAGAGCAGACTTGACAATGTAGTTTATCTTCTCGGCTGGGCTAACTCCAGAGCCGAAGCAAGACAGCTCGTTGTTCACGGCCATTATAAAGTAAACGGCAAGAAAGTTGACATCCCGTCATACCTTCTTAAAGCCGGCGATGTTGTTTCGATTAAGGAGAGAAGCAGAGAGAGCGACAAGATCAAGGCTGTTCTTGAGACTAACGCCGCCCGTCCCGTGCCCGCATGGCTCGAGGCTGACGCCGACAAGCTCACCGCTAAGGTCGTCGCCCTTCCCGAGAGAGACCAGATCATGGTTCCCGTCGAAGAGCATCTTATCGTCGAGTTGTACTCGAAATAATGCCGCTTAAACGGCTTGTTTTTGAGCAATACTCTTTCAGCGGCCTTGCCGCGTTTTATAAAAAGGAGGGTTTTGAATGATCGGAATCGAGAAGCCCAAGATCGAAACAGAAGGCATTACGCCCGACGGAACCTACGGCAAGTTTATCGTAGAACCCCTTGAGAGAGGTTACGGAACGACCCTCGGTAACTCCCTGCGCCGCGTCCTGCTCTCTTCACTTCCGGGATATGCTATAATCTCCGTTAAGATCGATGGTATCCTGCACGAGTTTTCAACGATTCCCGGCGTCAAGGAAGACGTCACGGAGATCGTCCTCAACCTCAAGGATGTCATACTCAAGATCCACGGCGATGGTCCTAAGACTGTCTATATAGACGCTTCCGGCGAGTGCGAGATCACCGCAGGCAGCATTCAGACGGATTCTGAGGTTGAGATCCTCAACCCGGAGCTTCATATTGCATCTCTTGACAGCAGCGCGAACGTCCACATGGAGCTTGTCTGCGACAAGGGCAGAGGTTATTATTCGGCCGAGCGCAATAAGGAGAAGTTCCCGCCCACTATAGGCGTTATCGCCATCGACTCGATCTATTCACCCGTGTTAAAAGTCAACTACACAGTCGAAAACACCCGCGTAGGTCATGTTACTGACCTCGACAAGCTCACGCTTGAGGTGTGGACCGACGGCACCATCCATGCGATGGAGGCCGTATCCCTTGGAGCCAAGATCCTCAACGAGCATCTCTCTCTCTTCGGCGACCTCTCCGATGAGGCGTACGATACAGAGATTATGGTTGTCAAGAGCGACAATGCCAAGGAGAAAGTCCTCGAGATGACTATTGAGGAGCTTGACCTGTCTGTGCGTTCCTTCAATTGCTTGAAGAGAGCCGGCATTAACACTGTTGAAGATCTGATCAGCAAGACCGAGGAGGACATGATGAAAGTCCGCAACCTCGGAAGAAAATCCCTTGACGAGGTTATCGCTAAGCTCAAATCCATGGGCCTGAGCCTCAGCAAGGAAGAGGAATAAGACTCACTACGGTAAAGGAGTGTGAATAAAATGCCCGGAACCAGAAAACTTGGCAGAACTACGGATCACCGTATTTCTATGCTCAGAGGTATGGTCACATATCTCTTCGAGAACGGCAGGATCGAGACCACCGTTACAAGGGCTAAGGAAGTTCGCGCTATGGCCGAGAAGATGATCACCATAGCTAAGGACAACTCACTTCACTCGAAGCGCAAAGTCATGGCATACATCACCAAAGAGGATGTTGCCAAGAAGCTCTTTGATGAGATCGCCCCGAAATATAAGGACGTTAACGGCGGTTATACCCGCATAATCAAAACAGGTCCCCGCAGAGGAGACGCAGCAGAGATGTGCATCATCGAGCTCGTCTGAGCTGAGCCTGAAGAGATAAAAAATTGATTTTCAACGCCGCAGAGGTTTTTCCCTGCGGCGCTGTTTCTATATAATCGATAATAACAAATAAGTATAGCACAGGCACTGTCCATTTTATTACACATCAAAATTTGACAAAATCATATAACGATGATAAAATCAATATAATGTATTTCTAGATTACTATTTTGAAAGTTGGTGTATTGTGAACGGATTTAACAACGGAGAATCCTATGAGAGAGGCGATTTAGTTTCCCAAAAAACCAAAAATGAAATTATTATGCATATGATAATGAAAGTGATAGATGATAAATATGTTTTGGCTTGCAGAGCATTCTTTGAAAAAAAGAAAAAGTCGATTCCGATTGAAACAACTAAAGGTATAATTTACATTGTTCCGACAAACACTTATAGAATAATGTTGAAAAAGCTTAATAAAACGACAATATACATTATCAACTCTCGAGATGTAGTGTCTAATGCATATAAAATCTTTTGCGAGAACGTTCAGAAAAAAAGAAAATTAGAGATGAAAAAAGCAAAAAAGGAGAAAGCCAAGAAGAAGCATAAGCACAAAAAGAATTCGGCATCAAAAATAAAATATTCTTCAAAAACACATCAGAGGAGTTCCACGACACGAACAATTTATACAGTGAATAATCTGTATCGACCATATCAGGGCGGGAGATGTTCAGGAAAATAACAAGGATAGACAATTAATATAAGCAAAAAATGACAGCGGCACAAGCCGCTGTCATTCTTTATATATCCTCCGGCTGAGGGGCGGAGAAGTGCTCCGCCGCATATTTGAAGCCGTCACGGATGAATTTGTTCGCCTCCTTGGCGATGTTTGCAAAATAATATATGTCGAAGCTGTGGAATCCGCCCTCGAATATCCTGAACTCAACGGGAACACCCGCCGCGCGCAGCGCCTCGACATAGCTCTTTGTCTCCGCAAGAAACGGGTCTATGCTGCCAATGAACGTGAGCGTCGGCGGCAGACCGGAAAAGTCCGTCTCGCGCGCGGGCGCGGCGTATTTCGAGACTCTGTCCGTGCCGTAGTCGCCGTCCAAATAGAGCTTCCACGCGGCTATGTTCGACTTCGTGTTCCAGACGGGCGCGTCGTTGTTTTTTGAAGTCTCGGTCGGGCGGTCGTCGAGCATCGGGTAGAGCGGCATCTGGAACGCTATGTTAACTTCGCCCCTGTCGCGGGCGTAGAGCGTGAGTGCCGCGGTCATCCCGCCGCCCGCGCTGTTGCCGCCGACAAATATCTTGTCCCGCCTCATGCCGTATTTTTCGCCGTTCTCCTTGAGCCAGAGCAGGGCGAGATAGCAGTCCTCGAGTGCGGCGGGAAAGGGAGCGTAGAGCGATTTTTTGTAGTCCGGCACGACCATGACGCAGCCTGTTGCGCCGACAAACGAGCGCACGAAGCCGTGATCCTGCTCGGGTATGCCCATGGCGTAGCCGCCGCCGTGAATCCACAGCAGCCCGGGCATTTCGCCCTCACGCTTTCTCGGCGAGTATACGCACAGGCGCAGCTCGCTCCCGTCCGCGCGCGGGATTTTTATCTGCTCGCACTTTATCTTCCACGGCGTAACGTCCGCGCCGCGCCCGAAGTTTTTCAGAATAAAATTGCAGAGCTTGAACTTCCGCTCGCTGAAGCTCGGCCAGACAAAGCGGATAGCCTCGCCTATCGGACGAAGCTGACGGTCTATCATGTCGGACTTAATAACCATACTTTCTCACCGTAAAAAAAGAGGCCGCGGCGTCCGCTGCACGGGCGGTCACTGCGGTCCTCCGTTTGAATTATTTTACTTGCCTACGGTCTCTCTGTAGAGGCGCATATACTCTCTCGCCGAGCGTCCCCAGCTGTTGTCGCATTTGAGCGCGCGCTCAACGAGCGAATCCCAGTAGTCTCTGTTCCCGTATGCGCCCAACGCTCTGCGTATCGCGCCGAGCATATCATGGGCATTGTAGCTCTTGAAGGTGAAGCCGTTGCCCTCGCCGTCGCCGGAGTCGGTGATGCTGTCCTTGAGTCCGCCGGTCTCGCGGACTATCGGGAGAGTGCCGTATCTGAGCGCGAGCATCTGCGAGAGTCCGCAGGGCTCGCTCTTGGACGGCATGAGGAACATATCGCAGCCCGCGTATATCTTGCGCGCAAGGTCGGGGATAAAGGCTATTCTCAGCCCGACTTTTCCCGGGTAACGCGCCTCAACCTCGCGGAAGAAGTTCTCATATTCCCAGTCGCCCGTGCCCAGCACAACGAGCTGAACGTCGGTGGTGCTCAGCAGCTCGTCGAGGACGGCCTTTACGAGGTCAAGTCCCTTGTGCGACACAAGGCGCGAGACCATGCCGATTATCGGCACATCGTCGCGCACGGGCAAAGAGAACTCGCGCTGAAGGTCGGCCTTGTCCTCTTTCTTGCCGTCGGGATTCTTTGCGGAGAAGGGTTTCACTATCGCCGCGTCATGCTCCGGGTCATATACATCGGTGTCGATGCCGTTCAAAATGCCGTGGAGCTTATATTGACGCTCGCGCAGAATCGGGTCAAGCCCGTGGCTGAACCAGGGGTCGAGTATCTCCTCTGCGTAGGTCGGGCTGACGGTAGTCACGGCGTCGGCGCATTCGATAGCGCCCTTCATCAGGTTGAGGTTCCCGCCGAAGTCGAGCAGACGCTCGTGCTGCTCACCCAGACCGAACACGTCGCCGAGAATCTCCTTGCCGTAAACGCCCTGATACTGGATGTTATGGATGGTGAAAATATTTTTTATGTTCTCGTAGCCCTCGCGGTTTGCGTACATCGTCGAATAATAGACCGGGACGAGAGCCGTCTGCCAGTCATTCGAATGAATAACGTCGGGCTTGAAGTCGATATACGGGATTATTTCGAGCACGGCGCGGGAGAAGAACGCAAAGCGCTCCGCGTCGTCATAGTGGCCGTAGATGCCGTCGCGCTTGAAATAATACTCGTTGTCGATGAAGTAGAAGATTACGCCGTCCACCTTCGCCTCGAAGATGCCGCAGTACTGTCTGCGCCATGAGACGGGCACGGTGATATGCGTAATAAATTGCATCTGGTCGCGCAGCTCCTGCTTTATTCCGCCGTAGAGCGGCATAACAACACGGCAGCCGACAAGACGCTTGCGCAGCGCCTTGGGCAGAGAGCCGGCAACGTCGCCGAGTCCGCCGCTGCCCATGAAAGGAAGAGCCTCACTTGCAGCATATAGGACTTTCATTTTGTTATTCCCCTTTCGCTCAAACCACTATGCCCTTGCCGACATATACCGGGAAGGTATTTGTGCCGCAGAGTGATTTGTCGGGTTTAATTATAGAGATCTTATCCATTATCACGCTGTTGAGCGTTGCGCCGGAGCCTATGTATGCGCCCTGCATGATGATGGAGTTTTTGACTACGGCATCCTTGCCTATCGTGACGCCGCGGAAGAGGATACTGTTTTCAACCGTGCCCTCTATCTTGCAGCCGTCGGCTACGAGGCTGTTTTTGACCGCTGCGCCGAGTCCGTAAATAGCTGGGACCTCATCGCGTACCTTTGTATATACGGGGCGCTCTCTGCAGAACAGCTCGGAGCGGTTGTTGAGATCCAACAGAGCCATATTGGCGTCATAGAAGCTCTTGAGCGAGTCGAGAGTGACGACAAAGCCCTCCGTCTTGTAGCCGCAGATCTTCAGCACGCCGACATTCGCCTGAATAAGGTCGCGCTCAAAGTCTGTGTAGTGCATACTCGCCGCCTGAGAGATAAGTCTTTCAAGCAGTGACTTCTTGAGCAGGAACACGTTGAGCGAGTAGTCGCCCTCCTCGCCGCCGACGGAGGAAATGGCAATCTCCTTTATTCTGCCGTCGGAGTCGAGGTCAAAGGTCATGGTGTTGTTAAGCGCCGGGATGGGGCGGGAAGCGCGGTGACGGTGCCGTGGCAGTAGGCGGCGGTGATGTCCGCGCCGCTCTGCTCGTGCGCGTCGAAGAGCAGGTTGATATCTATATTGCAGATGGTGTTGCAGTCGCAGAGCAGAACATATTCGTTTGTCGAGCTCGATATGAACGAGGCGCAGCCGACGAGCGCGTCTATTCTGTTTGCAAACAGTCCGCCGGAGTCCTCCGCGGAGTTAAACGGCGGCAGAATGAACATACCCTCGCGCTTACGCGACAGATCCCACGGCTTGCCTGTGCCGAGGTGATCCATGAGCGAGCGGTAGTTGCTCTTGGTTATAACGCCGACCTTGGAGATACCAGAGTTCACCATATTGGAAAGCGGGAAATCTATGAGCCTGTATCTTCCGCCGAACGGGACGGAGCCCATGGTTCGCATATTTGTAAGCTCGGGAAGCGACTGGTCATAGGTGCTGGCATATATTATGCCGAGAACATTGTTGGCTCTCATTTGCGTCCGTCCTCCTTTTCTCCGTCATACATGGCCTTGGGCTCTATCTTCATGCCCTTTTTGACCGTAACGCCCTTTCCGATAACGGCGACGCCCCATTTGTCGAGGTCATCCATGGCCTCGGGCCGCTCGCCGACGACGGCGTTTTCCTCGATAACCGCGTTCTCCGCGACAATGGCATATTGAACCACCGCGCCGGACTTTATAACCGTGCCGGGCATGATTATCGAGTCTCTTATCACGGCGCCCTTTTCAACCGTAACGTCCGCGAAGATAACGGAGAAGTCGATATCGCCGGATATCTCGCAGCCCTCCGTGAGCATGGAGTTTTGAACCTTTGCGTCGGACGAGATATAGTGCGGCGGGGCGGTCGGGGTGCGGGAATATATCTTCCACGACGGGTCGCTCAGGTCGAGGTCCACCTTGGGGTTGAGCAGGTCGAGGTTTGCCTCCCAGAGGCTGTCTATCGTGCCGACGTCTTTCCAGTAGCCGTCAAACTGATAGGCGAAGAGACGCTCACCCGCAGCGTGCATGGCAGGGATGAGGTCATGACCGAAGTCGTTGCCGGAGTCCGGGTTGGCCTCGTCCTCGAGAAGATAGCGGCGCAGCTTGCTCCAGGTGAATATGTATATGCCCATCGAGGCCTTGTTGCTGCGCGGGTGCTTCGGCTTCTCCTCGAACTCGGATATCGAGCCGTCGTCGTTGACGAACATCAGACCGAAGCGGGAGGCCTCCTCCCACGGGACTTCAATCGAGGCTATCGTGCAGTCGGCGTTCTTCTCCTTGTGATAGGCGAGCATCTTCGAGTAGTCCATCTTGTAGATGTGGTCGCCGGAGAGGATAAGGACATATTCGGGCGAATAGCGGTCGATAAACGTTATGTTCTGATATATGGCGTTGGCGGTGTTCTTGTACCACTCGGTGCCCTTTATCTGCTGGTAGGGCGAGAGGATATGCACGCCGCCGTTCTCCCTGTCAAGATCCCACGGCTGGCCGTTGCCGATATAATCGTTGAGCTCGAGCGGCTGATACTGCGTGAGCACGCCGACTGTGTAGATGCCGGAGTTTACGCAGTTCGACAGCGGAAAATCGATTATCCTGTACTTGCCGCCGTAGGGGACGGCAGGCTTTGCCATATTTTTGGTCAGAATACCGAGCCTGCTGCCCTGACCGCCGGCGAGCAGCATAGCGATACATTCTGTTTTTCTGGCCATACTTATTCCTCCTTGTTATCAGTTTTCTTGCCTTGTTTTTTCAGATAAACGACCGACAGACCCGGGAGAGTGAGCGAGATGCTCTGCTCGAACGAGTGCATCGGGATCGGTTTAGACGTGTAGGTTTTCTGTATCTTCGTGCCGCTGCCGCCGAACTCGGTGCTGTCCGTGTTGAGAACTATGCGGTAGGTGCCCTTTTCGGGGACTCCGATGCGGTATTTTTCGCGCGTGACGGGAGTGAAGTTGCACACGGCTATCAGCTCGTCGCCGCTTTTGTCAATGCGGCGGAAGGCTATGACGGAGTTTGCGCTGTCGTCGCTGGATATCCAGCTGAAGCCCTCCCAGCTGTAGTCTATCTCCCACATTGTCGGGTTGCGCTTATAGAAGCGGTTGAGCGTGCGCGAAAACTCCTTGAGCTTTCTGTGCATATCGTAGTCGAGCAGCAGCCAGTCGAGCTCCTGCTTGTAGTTCCACTCGATGAACTGGCCGAACTCCTGACCCATGAAGAGCAGCTTCTTGCCCGGATGAGCCATCATATATGCGAGGAATGAGCGCACTCCCGCAAATTTTTCTTCGTATGTACCGGGCATTTTGTTTATCAGCGAGCACTTTCCGTGGACGACCTCATCATGCGAGATGGGCAGCACGAAATTCTCGGAGAAGGCGTAGAAGAACGAGAAGGTCAGGCAGTCGTGATTAAACTTCCTGAACAGACCGTCGAGCGAGAAATACCGCAGACAGTCGTTCATCCAGCCCATATTCCATTTGAAGTTGAAGCCCAGACCGCCGAGATAGACGGGCTTCGAGACCATCGGCCATGAGGTGCTCTCCTCGGCTATCATCAGCACGTCGCCGTGCTCGCCGAATATAGTCTCGTTGAGCTTCTTTATGAATGCCACGGCCTCGAGATTTTCGCGGCCGCCGTAGGTGTTCGGGCTCCATTCGCCGTCCTCGCGCCCGTAGTCGAGATAGAGCATGGAGGCGACGGCGTCGACTCTCAGTCCGTCAACGTGATAGACCTCGAGCCAGAACAGCGCGCTCGACATGAGGAAGCTCTGAACCTCCGTTCTGCCGTAGTCAAAGACGCGCGTGCCCCACTGCTTGTGCTCGCCCTTGTTGGGGTCGGCGTATTCGTAGCAGGCCTCTCCGTCAAATTCGTAGAGGCCGAACGAGTCCTTCGGGAAATGCGCCGGAACCCAGTCCAATATAACTCCTATGCCGTTTTCGTGGCATTTATTAACGAAATACATGAAGTCGTCCGGAGTGCCGTAGCGCGAGGTAGGCGCAAAGTATCCGGTGACCTGATAGCCCCAGGAGCCGTCAAACGGGTGCTCCATTATCGGCAGCAGCTCGATGTGCGTATAGCCCATGTCGAGAACATAGGGCACGAGCCTGTCCGCGAGCTCGCGGTAGGAGAGCGTGTTCCCGTCGGGATAGCGCTGCCATGAGCCTACGTGCAGCTCATATATATTCACGGGGGAGCTGTAGATATTCTTCCTGCGGCGTTTTTTCAGCCATGCGCCGTCCGTCCACTCGAACGCGCCGAGCTCGTAAATCTTCGAGGCGGTGCCGGGGCGCGTCTCGGCGTGGAATGCGTAGGGGTCGCATTTCATCAGCTTGCGTCCGTCCTGCGCGATGATGAGATACTTGTAGGCGTCATAATCCTTAAAGCCCTCAAAGCGTCCCTCCCAGAGTCCCTGTTCGTTTATGCGCTTGAGCTCAAAGCCCTCTCCCGTCCATTCGTTTTTATCGCAGGCGACGAAAACGGCGACGGCGTGCGGAGCCCATACGCGGAAAAAGGTAAAATTCTCATCCTCTTCGTCGCGGTGTGAGCCGAGATACTCATATGCTTTTGCATTTGTACCCTGATGGAAAAGGTACATCGGGATATTCTCATTAAGCATTTAAGATTCTCACTTTCCTCTAATGATGTATTATTAAATAAATTATACACTCGATTATAAATTTTTTCAAGCGGTTTTTGACTACTTTATTCAAACGTGAATAGGATTCAATGTAAATTTTTTGTAAAAAATAACCAAATAAATCGTGTATTTTCTGTATTATTACTTTTTTTGCCCGCGTTCGGGGAATAAAAAGCTCCGCCCGCAGGACGGCGGACAGAGCTTGACGTGCTTATCAATAGTTTGTCTTTTTGATTTCAAAGTAAGCCTGCGGATGCGCGCAGGTGGGGCAGACCTTGGGCGCAGACTTGCCGACATGGATGTGACCGCAGTTGCGGCATACCCAGACGACCTCTTCGCTGCGCTCGAAAACGATGCCCTCCTCGAGATTCCCGAGCAGTGCGTTGTAGCGCTCCTCGTGCTCCTTTTCAATGCTGCCTACAAGCTCGAACAGCGAGGCTATGCGGTCAAAGCCCTCCTCGCGCGCTACCTCGGCGAACTCTCTGTACATCTCGGTCCACTCATAGTTTTCGCCCGCCGCCGCGTCGCGCAGGTTCTCAACGGTCGAGGGAACGGCGCCGTCATGCAGCTCCTTGAACCACATTTTGGCGTGCTCTTTCTCGTTGTCCGCAGTCTCCGTGAAAATCGCGGCTATCTGCTCGTAGCCTTCCTTCTTTGCCTTTGAGGCGTAGTAGGTGTATTTGTTTCTTGCCTGTGATTCTCCGGCGAAAGCCGCCATGAGATTTGCCTGAGTTCTGCTGCCTTTGAAGTCCATACCGGTTCCTCCCGTATTTTAATTTTGTCCGCAAAGCGGAGCTCCAAATTTATTATACTTTACCTTGAATAAAAAATAAGTCGGATATCAGCAAAAATCATTAAGATTTTTTATTATAAATTCGACTGCGGCATTGTAGAAATCAAAGTCCTTCATCGCCTGTGCATATTTCTCGTCGTTTTTCTCTGTCTCCGCGGGGATGAGCGAGGCAGTTTCGTCGTTGGGGTCATAGGCGCGGTACTCGCCGGCAAACGCCTCGGCCGCATCGCGGGGGAACAGGGATTCGACTGCCTTCAAAGCTTCGGGGGTCAGGGGAGCGGAATTGCATTTGAAAAACTCGCTCAGACCCTTTTGAGAGTCGTCAAAAAGATAGTAGAGCGCGTATATCTGTTTTTTGGCGTCGGGGAGCTCGGCGAACGCCGCATTCATATTGCTCTGCTTTTCGAGATAGCGCTGAATGTTCATCGCAACGCCGTCAAAGGCGCGTTTTTTGTCGGCGCTTCTGAGCTTCTCCTCGGAGAGCTCGGCGAACTCCTTGCGAACGCCCGATTCGTATTCCAGCTTCTTCATCTGCGCCTCGCGCTCCGCACGTGTTCTGCCAGCCGCCTCGGCAGCCTTTTTGACGACCCAGACGGTAAAAATCGCAACCGCAACGAGTGCGACAGCCAGATACCAATATTGCTTTAATGCCTCAGCCATTGTCCTTCTCTCCCTGCATAAGCTTATATATGTCGCCCTTTTTCAGACCGCTGAGCTTCGCCGCCTTCTTTGCGGCCTCCGATGCGGAGTCGCCGTTTGATACGAACCTTTTCGCCTCTTCGACTGCCTGCTCTACGGTCATCTTCTCTTTTTCTTCGGGCTTTGCGCCCTCTATAATCAGCACTATTTCGCCCTTCAGTCCGCCGTCCGCATACTTCTCGGCGGCGGCGCAGAGGGTGGTGCGTATGACCTCTTCGTGTATCTTCGTCAGCTCGCGGACTATTGCGATTTCCCTGTCGCCGAGTGCGGCGGCAAGGTCACGCAGCGTCGCGCCCAGCTTATGCGGCGCCTCATAGAATATCATGGTGCGCGGCTCTTTGACTATGCTCTGTATATGCTCGGTGCGGCTCGCCTTGTTGACGCTCAAAAAGCCCTCAAAGGTAAACCGACCCGAGGGCATACCCGATATCGCCAGAGCAGTCGCAAAAGCGGTGGGGCCCGGCACGGACTCGACTTTTATCCCGTGCTCATGGCACATTCGCACCAAATCCTCGCCGGGGTCGGATATCGCGGGCATACCCGCATCAGTGACGAGCACGCAGCTCTCGCCGTTTAACAGCCTTGCGACAATGCGCGGGCTCATCTCGAATCTGTTGTGCTCGTGATAGCTTATCATCGGCTTTTTTATCTCAAACGAATTGAGGAGCTTCAGCGTCACCCTCGTGTCCTCCGCGGCTATAAAGTCGCAGCTTTCAAATGCCTCGACTGCGCGGGGAGAGAGGTCGCCGAGATTGCCTATCGGTGTGCCGACAACATAAAGTACAGCGCTCATCAGTCAGTCTTTTTCCTTTCGCGGTCATTATTTTCACGCTCTCGTTCGTAGTCGGAATAGAGCGATTTCATATATTCCGAGTAACCGTCCCCGTCATAGATGTTTAGTTGGGGCTCGACCGTCATTCCGGGCTTTCCGCCGCGCCGTCCCTCGACAAGAACGAGCCACGGCGCAAAGCCGTCTCGCTTCGAGACGGTTCTGAGCCTCTTCGGCTCAATGCCGGCGGCGTTCATTTTGCACATCAGCTCGCAAAGCCGCTCGGGGCGCAGACACACGCAGAATTTTCCGCCGAATTTCAAAAGCCACGCGGCGGCTGCACACATATCGTCGAGCGAGCAGCACAGTCCGTGGCGCGCCATAGCCGCCGCCCCGTCCGCGCTGACTATTCCCGCGCCCTCGGCCTTGTAGGGCGGGTTCATCGTCACAACGTCAAATTCCCCCGCGGGGAGAAATTCGCGCACCCTGCGCAAATCTTCGTTAAATATCTCAAGACGGCCGCCGAGAGAATTAACCTCGGCAGCCTTTTTCATCTGCTCGCAGCCCTGCTCGCTTATCTCAACTGCGGCAACGGGTCTGCTCATATTCTTTTTGAGCCACAGCAAGGGGATTATCCCGCAGCCGCTGCCCATGTCGCAGCAGCGGTTATTCTCCCTCACTGCCGCAAAGTCTGCGAGCAGGAGGGCATCCGTCCCGAAGCCGTGTTCCTTCGAGATGACCGCGGTTATTCCGCCGCCGAGGTTTTCGAGCTTGAATTTGTCCATCCGATGTCCTTATTTGGATCTCTTTTCGACGTATTGATTGACCTTTTCCGCTATCTTCTGTCTGTCCGAGGCGGAGCAGAGGCGAAGATTGAGTATCAGCTGTTTTTCGTCCGGTCTCAAAAAGATGCTCTCAACGTGCAGCTCCCTGCTTGCGTTTTTGATAACGTCAAGCGCACCGTCGTCGCGCTCGCCGATGAGCTCGGCGACGGACACGTTAAAGAGCTTTGAGAGCTTGTTGAGAGTATCGAGATTCGGAACGCGGCCTTTTTCATAATAGGTGTAGGTCGAGCGGTCAAGCTTCAGCACCTCGGCCACTTCCCCCTGTGTCAGACCGTTAAGGGTGCGAAAGGTCTTGAGTCTGTTGCCAAACTCGAGATTCTGGTTTGCCATATTCTTAATCCTCCGTTTTGCCGGTCCAAAGCCGACGTGTTATACATACAATTTTAAAATATCCGAAGAAAAAAGTCTATAGTAAAAATAAAAGATTCATTGAAAATTCAAAAATTAGTTGAATATTTATAAACTGCAATGCGACACAAATCGCAGAAGTGTCGAAAAATCGTCTCTGAGGACGAAAAAGAAGTGTTGTAAAACCTATAGTTTTTGTGGTATAATATCTGATACTGCGCTCGATATATGAGCCTTGAGAGAAAGTGTGTGGAATTTTGGCAGATAAGAGTATTTTTGAAAAAACTAAGTATTTTATTGTCGATATGGATGGGACATTCTATCTCGACGGAAACATTATCCCCGGCGCGGACGGCTTTCTTAAAAAGGTGCGCGAGAGCGGGCGGGACTTCTATTTCTTCACGAACAATTCGTCGAACAATGTCGAGTCGTGCAGGGACAAGCTCGCAAAAATGGGCTTCCCCGTCGACGAAAAGCGCGTGATAATCTCGTCCCATGTTACGATAGACTTTTTAAAGAGGCACCGCCCCGGCAAGAGCGTCTATCTTCTGGGCAACGACCGCCTGACGGGCGATTTCAAGGCGGCGGGAGTTAATCTTGCGGAAGAAAATCCCGATATCGTGGTGCTCGGCTTTGACACTACGCTGACCTATCAGAAGATTTGGAATGCCGCTAAGTATATCGCAAACGGCGCGGAGTATATAGCGACTCACCCCGATCTCAACTGCCCTACGGCGGACGGCTTCATGCCCGATACCGGCTCGATGATCGAGCTCTTTGCCGCGTCAACGGGCAAGCGCCCTCTCGTTATGGGCAAGCCCATGACGGCTACAGTCGATTATATCACAAATATGCTCTCGTGCTCGCGTGACGAGATAGCTTTTATCGGCGACCGTTTAGCTACCGATATCGCGATAGGCGCGTCCCACGGCATACCGAGTGCGCTCGTGCTCAGCGGCGTCACAACGAGAGAGGAATATGAAAATTCGGATATAAAAGCGAGCGTCGCAGTAAACAGCATGAAGGATCTCGCGGAGTATCTTTAATATATAAATAAAAATGTCGGTTCGAGACCTTCCCGACAGGCATTGCCCGATGCCGAACAAAACTAAAGGCGCTGCATGGCAGCAAAAGGAGCAGAAAAATGAAAAACAAAAAACTTTCCGTTCGATTCATGACGGAGAGCGCGGTTATCGCTGCGCTCTATGCGGCGGCGACATATTTAAGCGCCGCGTTCTCACCCGCC
>ERZ780014.552-NODE-552-length-16017-cov-5.83843_pt1 | contig 16017 bp, 15 predicted proteins | sample MGYA00511929_ERZ780014 | MGnify/ENA primary metagenome ERZ780014 (study PRJEB29588, sample SAMEA2155132) | human gut metagenome | biome: human gut; feature: human-associated habitat; material: faeces | place: Denmark | collected 2008/2010 ...
GTCCCACTGCGGGCAGCCAGGGGACTGGATGCGGCTATCGACGACGACTTGTTGAAAATCGACTTCCGTGTGGTGAGTTTCGATATGGTGCTTTTTGACCAGATGGGCAACGCCATGAGCGAACGCTCGTCGGGCTCAAACTTCTCACCACGCCAGCGTGAGGCTATGAAGCAGATGCGACACGGCAAGCGCTTCTACATCTCGCGCGTGAAGGCCACCGGCCCCGACGGCGTGACTCGCGACATCGCACCAATGGAAGTGATTGTGAATTGATAATTTTTTAATCAGATAATATTTATATATAAACTTTAGATATGAAGTTTCTCAAAGTAATCATTGCCGTGGCGGCTATCGCTTGCACTGCCTCTGTTGCACAAGCACAGGTGGTGAAAAAGGCCGCAGCCACCGCTGCGAAGAAGGCTCAATCGCAAGTTTCAACGCGTCAGCAATCGTTCTACGAGGTGCCGGAGCCAAGCGATGCCGACTTGCAGTGGATGAAAATCGTGTATCGTGAGATTGACCTCACCAAGGGCAAGAACGCGGCACTCTATTATCCCGAAGAGCCAAATGAAGATGGCGAAAGCTTGTTCTACATCATCATGCGCCATGTGGCTAACGGCGACATCTCTGTGTATGAGTGGCTCGACGGTCGCGAAATGTTTACCGACACTTACAAGTATAAGATCAGCAACATGCTCGACCGCTTCCACATTCTCTACGCTCACGCCAAGGGCAGCACCGAAAAGGCGCCTAAATACGTGATTGAGAATGCCGACATTCCAGGCAGTGAGGTGCTGAGTTACTACATTATTGAAAAATGGGAGTTCGACACCCGCAGCAATAAAATGCGTAGCCGTGTGGATGCCATCTGCCCTGTGCTGCACCGTGAAGACGAGTTTGGCGTGGTGCAAAAGTGGCCTATGTTCTGGGTGAAACTCAACGACATTCGCCCCTACATCGCACAGCAGTTTGTGTTTACCGACAACGACAACAACTTGCTCCGCTACAACCTCGACGACTTCTTCAAACTCAATATGTATAAGGGCGACATCTATAAGGTGAAGAACCTGCGCAACCAAACCTTGCGTATGCAATTCCCTGACGATAAGGCATACAAGCACGCGCAAGACAGCATCGAACGCCGTTTGCGCCAGTTCGACAAGGGATTGTGGGTGCCATCACGCGAAGAACTCCAGGCTCAGAAGGAAGCCCGCGAAAAGGCAGAGCGTGAAGCCGAAGGCGCCGACGAAGAAGAAACCACAGCAGCAGAAGAACAGAAGTCGGTGAAGAAATCCACCACCAAGCGTGGCGCAAAGTCCACCAAGAAGGCTACTGTGAAAAAGGAAAAGAAACAGAAAGTGGCAAAGGTGAAAACCCGCACGGTGAAGTCGAGCGGTGGCGCAGTAAGAAGCGTCCGTAACCGTAAGCGCTAACCTCTTGCTCACACAGATTCCACTTTTGTGGTGGGCTGTGGCTCACACAGATCCCACGGATCTCACGGAAATTTTTGTTGGTGGGAAATCTCACAGAATTATGTGGGAAGGTCTCACACAGATTCAACTGATTCAACAAAAAATTTTATTCGTGAAATTCGTGGGATTCCTGTTTTTTAAAATCTGCCACAAATTATCACAAATTTCCACAAATTCAAAATTCCCACAAATTCATCCCCTCGGAGAATTTGTGGGAACCTTGTTAATCAGAGCACTCAGAGCACTCGGAGCACTTCAATAACCACCAACCTCTGTGAGATTTAACACCCTCAAAAGCAAAACCTGTGGGATCTGTGAGATCTGTGTGAGCCTAAAAAAAGGCTGTTAATCGCGGAGATTAACAGCCTATGTGGGTACTCGGAGCGAGTACAATACCCTATTTTTTCAAGAAAATATAAGAATACAAAAGTAAGTATAATTCAGAATATCAACGATTTATGAAATAGGCGTTTTTCTCTTGGCTTGATAAAAAAGCACTTGTTTTGTTAATTTGTTACACCTATGTTACACCTGAAACAAAAAAAGTATTATCTTTGCAACTATAAGAAAATAAGAGAAATACAAAATATATTAGTATGGCAAAAAACGATGTAAAGGTGGGCGACAACCCCAAATTAAAGCAAAAAAAGATGAGCGATGGCAATTTATCGCTATATCTTGACTATTATTTGGGGCGTGTTAATGAAGTAGATGAGTACACAGGCGAGCAAACAAGCAAGGTGCAAAGGAAAAGGGAATTTCTACACCTTACATTGCTGGCAAACCCTCGCACGCCATTAGAGCGACAAAGCAATAAGGATATAATGGATTTAGCCCAAAAGATTAGGTTTGAAAGAGAGCAACAATTAAAAGAGGGTAATTTTGGGTATCGCCTTAAAACAAAAAGAAACATCAACTTTTTAGACTATTTCCAAAACTATATAGACGGCTACACAAAAAAGGATTTAAGAATGGTGAGGATTGCTTTGCAACGCTTTAAGGATTTCCTACACGATACACCCGAATATGAGAAATTTTCCAAAGCAATAAAACCCGAACAAATCACAAAAGATATGATGGAGGATTTCACCATGTATTTGCAGAGTAGAAGCGTGGGCGAGGGGGCAAAAACAATCTATGCCCGATTTAAGAAAGTTATTAACTATGCCATAGAGCATGATGTTATTTTTAAAAACCCATGTAAAGGCATATCCATAAAAGTAGATGAGCAGATATTAAGAAAAGAGGTGCTATCACAAGAGGAAATAACAAGGCTTATTGCAACAAAACAAGAAAACGCCAACCAAAACATTAGGCGTGCTTTTATCTTCTGCCTCTACACAGGTTTGAGGTTTTGTGATGTGAAAGATTTGACTTTTGCAAATGTGGATTTTGCTAACCGCCTGTTGAAGTTTGAGCAAAACAAGACAAAGGGGCATAGTGCGAGTAGTGGCGTGGTGATACCGCTTAATGATGGGCTGTTGAAGTTGATTGGAGAGCCTACAAGCCCCGATAACAGGCAAGAGTTAATATTTCCATTGCCGAGTTATGAAATGTGCTTAAAAGCGATTAAACGATGGGTTAAGCGTGCTGGCATCAATAAGCATATTAGTTGGCATTGTGCACGCCACAGCTTTGCCGTCAATATCCTCAACAATGGGGCGAACATTAAGACGGTTGCAAGCCTGTTGGGGCATAGTGGGCTAAAGCACACCGAGAAATATACAAGAGCCGTTGACAGCCTAAAACAACAGGCAATAGATAGTTTACCACCACTTAACATTGATTGACCTATGAGCAGTAATTATGATGCAGATGGAAGCGTAGTTAATATTGGTGGGGATATGATGGGGGGAACGATTATATACACCAATTACAGCGATAATAACGACAAAATAATTTTAAAGTTGCTTGACATCGTCAGCCAGCAAATGCAAATAAACAGCCAACAGGCTACAACCATAAATAGGCTGTTGGAGATGCTGGGAGATGATGCCAGCGTGAAAGGGGGTAGCAAATGACAAAAGAGGAAGTTTATTTTAAATTACAAACAATCAAGAGAGCCTGTGAACTTGTGGCAAACGCCTATAATCACGGCATCGCTTTTGATTGGTCGGCTCTTGATGACTGCAAACAGGCTGGAGAGTGTGCAAAGCGTTTGCACGCTTATTTATCAGCAACAAACGACAGAGATATAAAATTAATTTGTTACTAATAGGATATGGAAGTTTTAGAAAGAATAGCAAACCATGAGTTTGCTGGTGAGTTGAGAGAGATAGTTGAGGCGTTAATCCCATTAAGGAGAAATAGAGAGGAAACCGAGGACTATTTAAGGGCAACCTTAATGAGCGGTGATGGAAAGGATTTACACAAAGAGGCGTTGAGGGATTCCCTGTTGGAAGCCATTTGTGGCAACGACAAGTACACATTTGGCTATGCCTATTATTTTTTGGGAAGCTGGAAAAACCGCACAAGTGGCGATGTTGTGATTGAAGATGCCTTCTGCTATGCCAATGAGGCAAGTGTTAATTACTCGCTGTGGTGCGAGGAACAAACAACAGCAATAGAGCAAGCGGACAATGGGTGTAAAGCGGATTTGGCGTTAAAAGCCATGCAATCACCTATCCATATTGGTATGTATGCAGAGCACAAGTTAAAGAATATGTTTGATATTCAGTTGCACAACATATTACAATATTACCCAAAAGATTGTTTGCTGCAACAAAAGCCAGCAACAAAAGCAAACTCCCCTCAAACAATCCCACAAGAGTTAAACACCGACAGGGCAAGAGCAATCTTTGCAAAAGCCGTTGATGCTGGATTGATGAGCAAAGATTATGAGTGGCTGGCAAGTAAATCCCTGTTAGCGTGCTTTTGTCGTGAAATGAGCGTTAAATTAGATTTGGGAAAGGCGTATAATAGCGATGGGCAAAAGCGGTTAGTTTGGAAGCCGTTTGAGCAATTATTTAACGCCAAAAAAGGAAGTTTGAGGGCGAGCCTCAACGATATTCAGAAAACAGGGCAAAACCCGATAGGAATAGAAAAGATTAACGCTATATTTCAAGAGTAGCCAACGCCAGCGACACAATACACACATTACCCCCACATTACCCCACAATGGGCTATTGTGGGGGTGTTTTGTTTGATAAACCCTCTACCTTTGCTCTTGTTATCGCTGGCGTGGTGAGAGTGTGAGCCACCACCGCCCCGATAGCACAGGGCAAAGAATGTTACAGCCTCACACCTGTAGCAGGACAGCCCAAACGCTTTTAAAATAAAAAATATGAGCGTTGACGATTTAAATAAAATCACCGATGTGCTGGCAGACAAAACAATTTTCTGCACAAAGGAAGTATTAACAAGCGAGGAAGTGGCACGCTATATGGGCGTGAGTAGAAGTTATCTTTACAAATTGACGATGAGGCGTGAAATTCCACATTACAAGCCAAGGGGCAAGATATGCTATTTCAATCGCCAAGAGGTGGAGCAATGGCTACAAAGCAACCGAGTTGCCACCGATACCGAGTTGAACAACCAAGCCAACAACTATTGCATGAAAGGGGGCAAGGCATGATTTTAACCGATTATTACAAACTGCAAGTGCTAAAGGTGATGAAGTCGCACCGCTTTGACTGCACCGCCTCAACAGGTGAATATCCATTATTTGAGGAAGTAGCAGAGAGGGCAAGAAATGGGCGTTTCTTCTGCTATTACAATGGTGTGCCCGACACCTTTTCTGCAAACGCCAAACGCAAAGCAGACCGAGCATTTACCAACAAGGATAATATTAGTAGCGTGTTTATCCCCGATTTGGCAAACCCATTAAAAGGTTATGGCGATGTGAAAGGCACAAGCGATGGTTTGCTGTTTCTTTTCAGCGATGATTATAGCACGGTTGAGTGGTTTGTGGCAAGGGGCTACAAGAATAATATTAAAAACCTTTTCAACATGTTTGCCGATGGCGAGTTGGAAGATGAGTTGCAAATGTTGAGAGCGAGAGCAAAAGCCGCCACTCAAACACAACTCTCTATATTAAGTTGTCAGTAATTACCAAAATAGTAATTTACTATGTACGATACAATCAATTTTAGGCTCACCGCCAAAGATGCTTGCAACATTGATTTTTTAGAGGAAACACCTTGCTACCTCAACAATATTGCACACCATATTTTTAGCGGTGAGCCTGTTGTTACAGGCGATTTGGGAGGTTTGAAAGTTGTGGCGAGCGAGTGGCAAGTCAAGGTTAAAGATGGCTCTTTGTGTAAATGGTTTTTAGGTGACAATTTACAAGAGTTGGGGCGTGGTACTACACAGCAAGCAATAGAGAAATTGAGCGATGAGTTGCATTTGCCAATGGATAGGGCAACAATAACACGGCTTGATGTGGGCGTGAACATCATCACCAAACACCCCCCATTAACATACCTTACTCATATGGGGGTGCTTGCACATGCACAGCGATTGCAACAGCCCAAAGGGCTTTATTACAGCAAGCGTGATGAAATGCTGTGTTTCTATGATAAAGTGATGGAGTGCAAAGCCCACAATGAACTATTGCCACCGCTTTATCGTGGTAGAAATGTGTTGAGGTATGAACAGCGATATTTGCACCGCTTACCAAGCCGTTTAAGTGTTCCTGTGGTAACAGGTGGATTACTATATGATGAGGCTTTTTATATCGCTTTGCTTGATAGGTTTTTGAAAACCTACAAGGCGATAAACAAGATTAATGACATTAAACCAAATTTTAAGATGATAAAAGGTAAAAAAGACTTACAAAGGTTTGGGGTGCTATCGTTAATTGAGCGGTTCGGTGGAGAAATAGAACTAACCAGCCAAATAAACGAGGCACAACAGCGAGGCGAGCTAACGAGTAAGCAGGCATATGATTTGAGGGTAGGCATTAAGCAGGCGTGTAAAACAAAGGTGGGTTTGGTTGTTCCCAATGAGCAAATAGCCGAACTTGACAAGAAGTTGTATGAGGCTGTGAAGTTTTATCGCTAACCACTCTATATTAAGCCGTCAGTAATTACTAAATTAGTAATTGTATAATAAACGCTCTTGCTGTTTTGCTTGAAAAAGCATCGTTAAGGGCGTTTGTTGTTTTTTTGTTGGCAAACATTATTTGTTGAGTATCTTGACCGCTGTACCCATTTCTTTGTTCCATTTCTCCAAAATACATCGCATGTTTTATAACATACTCTCGGCTGCACAATGTAGAAAGCGTGTGGGGTAGTGGGGTGTGGTGGGCTGTTGCCCCGAACACGCCAGCAATCTAAACAAGAGGCATGGGAAAGGCGGTTCGTTCAATGGGACCCCCACATCGGCATACCTTATTACCATTATAGAAAACTCTTGCAATCGGTTAGGGATTTGTTGGGTAATAGATGGGGCAAGGTTTTGTGTATGCTTGGGTAGTACCTTTTAGGGTGGTAGGGGTGGGGTGAAATAAAAAAGTCCCTGTTTTTACTGAATTGATGCCTAACGATTAGTGAAAAAACGATTAAGAAATGGCGGTATTTTACACCGCTTCAAACTCTATATTGTTGAAATATGTAGCAGTAGCCACCATATTAATGCCCTGTGAAAAGTTTGTGTTTATTTTTATTTTTTTAGTGATAGAGTGTGATTTGTGCTATTCAGCAATGAAATTTTCCCATTGGGATTGTATTTAAACCCACTCCAGCGATATAAAATCCCAATCGCTAATAAATAACAAATAGGGCGAGGCGATGAGGCTTTGCCCGGCTGCTCTATTATGCAGCCACAACTACAACCGACCTCAACCGCCACAGCGTGCCATAATAATGCCCAAAAGTGGGCACACGGTTGAAATGTTACACCTATGTTACACCTGTAAAAACAAAATAGGCTGTTAATCAATCAATTAACAGCCTATGTGGGTACTCGGAGCGGGACTTGAACCCGCACAGCCTAAAGGCCAAGGGATTTTAAGTCCCTCGTGTCTACCGATTCCACCATCCGAGCAGCTATTGCGGTAAACAAATGCGGTGCAAAGGTAATGCAATTTTTTTGTTTTGACAAATATTTGAAAAACAAAAATCTGCGGTTAGTATGAGGTGATGATGTAACCTCCGTTCACCGATTGGCGGCATTTGTAGGGTTGGAGCCCCACTTTTTGGCTAAGTGCTGTGCCTGAGAGCGGTCCGCCAGAGCCATTGAGCACGTTGTAGTGCGAGCCGCATTTGGGGCAAATGGCATCGAATGTGGTGGGGTCGACGGTGAGCGTGTATTCTGGTCTGCGCTCCACTGGGCAGGCTGCGTCGAACGCCAGTGGCGCATACGAGCCAGTGGATGTGTCGAGCCCCATGATGAGCAGCACGCCGCCAAAGCCGGTGAATGTGTTGGCGTTGTAGGGAAAATTGGCTGGCAACTGCTTATCGCGGCTGAAGATGCGGTAATCGCCCACGCCAGTCACACCGTAGGTGTTCCACACGCCGTATGTGCCCAAGTCGATGCGCACGGTGTAGGAGGGAAGCACCTTGTTGTCGATGTGGTTGCAACTGGCAAACACACCCAAAAGCATAATCAGTAAAAGCGTTTTCTTTATCATCAGTTATATCATTATTGTGAATCAATATTTGTGTGTGGCTTTGACGAATATTCGCTCCATGCGTTGCCGTTATCTGCCGAGCAGGTGGCTGAACGCCTTGTGGTAGGTTTCGAAATCGAAGCCATCGAGCGTGCGCTGGTAGAGGGCGGCGATGCGGTCGTTGCAGAGGTTGCCGATAGATCCCTCGTGGGTGTGGTGCACCTTCTTCACTGGGGTGAACTTGCCAGCCTCGATGTCGAGCCCCACCTTCTTATAGGCATCACGGAACGGCACGCCAGCGGCTGCGAGGCGGTTCACCTCCTCCACGCTGAACATGAGGTCGTAGCGTGCATCGTCGAGGATATGCTCGTTCACCTTCACTTGGCTCATCATGGCGTTGACCATCGAGAGAATAGCCTTGATTTCATCGAACGCCGGCAGGAAATCCTCCTTGGTGAGTTGCAAGTCGCGGAAATAGCCCACAGGCAGATTGTTGGTGACCATTGTGATTTGGAATGGCAGCGCCTCCAGACGGTTGCAACGTGCGCGCGTCAATTCAAACACATCGGGATTTTTCTTGTGCGGCATAATCGAAGAGCCGGTGGTGAACTCGTCGGGGAGTTTGATGAATGCGAAGTTTTGCGAATTAAACATACATGCGTCGAACGCCAGTTTTGAAATGGTGGCGGCAATGTTGGCGATGGCTGCTGCCACGATTCGCTCGGTCTTGCCACGCCCCATCTGGGCATACACCACATTGTAGTCGACCGACGCAAATCCGAGCAACTGCGTGGTGAGTTCGCGGTTGAGGGGGAACGACGAGCCGTAGCCAGCGGCAGAACCCAGCGGATTGCGGTTGTTCACATCGTAGGCGGCACGGAGCACCACCAGGTCGTCGGCAAGCGATTCGGCGTAAGCCCCAAACCACAGTCCGAACGACGACGGCATAGCCACTTGCAAGTGGGTGTAGCCCGGCATCAACACATCCTTATAACGCTCGCTCTGCGCCTGAAGCGTGTGGAAAAGCGTGGTGATGTGATGCACCACATCTTCAATCTCGCTGCGGATAAAGAGGCGAAGGTCCACGAGCACTTGGTCGTTGCGCGAGCGGCCAGAGTGGATTTTCTTGCCCACATCGCCAAGGCGGCGCGTGAGCATCAGTTCCACTTGCGAGTGCACATCCTCAATGCCGTCTTCAATCACGAATTTGCCAGCCTCAATCTCGGCGTAAATCTCGCGCAGGGCAGCGGTGAGCTGGGAAAGCTCGTCGGCGGTGAGCAAATTGATGGTTTGCAGCATAGTGATGTGGGCGATCGAGCCAAGCACGTCGTAGCGAGCCAAATAGAGGTCCATTTCACGGTCGCGCCCCACGGTGTAGGTTTCCACATCGTGATCAACCTGTATGTTTTTTTCCCAAAGTTTTGATGCCATAATGTCTTGTTTTAGTCTAAAAATCGGGGAGCGTGTAAACGCAATCGGCAGCGGATGCCACGATTGGCTTATACGCCTTATTTTACGCAAAATTACAATATTATTTCCAACCTCAGCCCACGGCGAAAAACAAATTAACGCCAAAATGCAAATGTTTCACAAATTTTATTGCTATTTTTGCGTAAGAAATTGCCCAAATGAAGGCGAAACCACACCATCTCGCCCCCTCATTTGCGAAATAAATGAATGATATGGAAGTATTATTTTCTGTGATTACTGTTACGTGGAATGCGGCTGGGGTGATTGCGCCCACGCTGAAGAGTGTGAAGGAGCAATCGTGCACCGACTATGAATATCTGGTGGTGGACGGCGCTTCGACCGACGACACCCTGCGCATGGTGAACGAGGCTGGCATTGCCGGCACTCGCATCGTGAGCGAGCGTGACAAGGGACTCTACGACGCTATGAACAAGGCCATTCGCCTTGCCAAAGGAAAATATCTGATATGGATGAACGCTGGCGACGCATTTGCCGCTGCTGATTCGCTTGCGCGTATGGCAGCCGTGGCAGGGAGCAATCCGGGTGTGATTTACGGTCAGACCCAAGTGGTGAACGCCGAGCGCAAAGTGGTGGGTATGCGCCACCTCACAACCCCTCCGGGGCTTAGTGCCGACAGTTTCAAGCACGGTATGCTGGTGTGCCATCAGGCGTTTGCTGCACGCCGCGACCTCGCTCCGCAATACAACCTCGCCTATCGCTTCAGCGCCGACTACGATTGGTGCATTCGTGTGCTCCAGCAGTCGGACCACAATGCCTACGTGGGCGATGCCCCCATTGTGAGCTTCCTCACCGACGGCTTGACCGACAAGCATCACAAGGCCTCGCTGAAAGAGCGCTACCACATCATGTGCCACTACTACGGCACCGTAGCCACCACCATTCGCCACATCGGTTTCGCTTTCCGCACCCTCGTCCGCAAAGTGAAAAACTGATTATATCTTTGTGTTTTTCAAAAAATCGCCCAATTATTTGTTTGTATTTTTCAATTTTTGCCCCAATTATATCTTTGTATTTTTTAAAAAATCGCTCAATTATTTGTTTGTATTTTTCAATTTTAGTAACTTTGTAGCCTAAAACACAATATATTAGCATGTATCTAAAAAGAATCATAGACAAGTACCTTGAAGAATGGGCAAAAAGGGCAGACCACAAGCCAATCCTTCTGCGTGGTGCTCGACAGGTGGGGAAATCCAGTTCTGTCAAGCATTTGGGCCGACTATTCCAAAACTACGCAGAGATTAATTTTGAAAAATCTCCAATTTATAAGCAGGTTTTTGAAGCCGACCTTGATGCAGGCCGAATCGTTAGCCAGTTGTCGGCATTGATAGGCATTGATATTATTCCTGGCAAAACGTTATTGTTTCTTGACGAAGTGCAGGAGTGCCCGAAAGCCATTATGGCACTACGCTTTTTCAAAGAGGATATGCCCAAACTTCATGTGATTGCGGCAGGTTCTTTACTGGAGTTCGCATTAGACGACCTTCCAACTTTTGGCGTGGGGCGTATCCACTCCATGTTTATGCGTCCGTTGAGTTTCGACGAGTTTGAGTCGGCTTGCGGATTTGATGCATTGCTAAAGGCGAGAGACAGCGCGTCGGCAGAGCACCCCCTGCCAGAACCGCTCTACAAAACCATATTAGAGCACTATCGCACCTACATGATGATAGGTGGAATGCCCGAAGTGGTGGTGAAATGGGTGGCTACTCACAACTATTCGCAGTGTCAGGAAGTGCAAGACGACATTATCGTGTCGTATGAAGACGACTTTCCGAAGTATAAGAGTAAGGTTGACCCCGATTTGCTCCGTAGCGTTCTGCACAGTGCCGCTGTTCAATGTGGCAAGAAATTTGTGTATGCGGATGTGGGTGGATACAAAACTCATGCTGTGAAACAAGCACTCGATTTGCTTTATCGTGCTGGTATTTTGATACCAGTGACGCATACATCAGCCAATGGATTGCCACTTGGAAGCGAAATCAATGCCAATAAGCGCAAAGTGATATTTCTTGACTGTGGATTGTTGTTGCGAACTCTCAATATGGCATTGGGCGACATCTCAGACATCACTGCACAAATTTTGACCGCCAATGCCACCGACCTCGTTAATAAAGGCTCAATTGCCGAACAAGTGGCAGGAACAGAACTTCTTGCCTACAAAACGGCAAATTTGCGCCATGAATTGTATTACTGGGCAAGAGAGGCGAAGAGTTCGTTGGCAGAGGTTGACTACATCGAATCTTTTGGCAATAAAGTGCTGCCAGTGGAAGTGAAGGCAAATGTGCAAGGTGGCATGAAGAGCCTGTGGGTGTTTATGCGTGAAAAGAAGTTGCACTCGGCTGTAAGATGCTCGGCAGAGAACTTCGGAAAAATCACCTACATCGATGAGCAAGACAATGGCGAGGAGCGCCAAGTGACCATAGTTCCGCTATTTGCTATCAGCAAATTATATCGGTAGTGGCTTGAGTGGGTTGCGTCTGAGCATGGGTGGATTTGGTGGTTAGGAGAAATAAATGTAATTTTGCATTGTGGTTCGCGCGCATGTTGTGCGTGAGTTTTTTTATTGACGATAATATAAGCACTTTACGAGATATGGACATGAAGTTGAGTTACGACAATCAGGGAGAATTTTCAAAGAAATTGTTCATCGAAACATACGGCTGCCAGATGAATGTGGCTGACAGCGAAGTGGTGGCTTCGGTGATGAAAATGGCTGGCTACGACACCACCGACACGCTCGATGCTGCCGACGCCATCTTTATCAACACCTGCTCGATTCGCGACAACGCCGAGCAAAAAATATTCTCTCGCCTCAACCAACTCAACGCCTTGCGCCGCAATCGCAAGCGTCGCCTGATTGTGGGCATTATCGGCTGCATGGCTGAGCGTCTGAAGGAAGTGCTAATCAACGAGTACGACGTTGACATCGTGGCTGGTCCCGACTCCTACTTGGAACTGCCCAACCTTATCGCCAGTGCTGAAGCCGGCGAGAAAGCCATCGAAACCACACTCTCGACCACCGAAACCTATCGCGACATCATTCCACAGCGCATCAGCGGCAACAAGGTGAGCGGCTACATCAGCATCATGCGTGGCTGCAACAACTTCTGCACCTACTGCATCGTGCCTTACACCCGTGGCCGTGAACGCAGCCGTGAACCGGAGAGCATTCTCAACGAATTGCGCGACCTGCAAAACAAGGGTTTCAAGGAGGTGATTTTGCTCGGTCAGAACGTGAACAGCTACCTCTTTAAGCCTGCCGACGGCGGTGAACCTGTGGATATGGCTGCGCTGCTCGCACTTGTGGCTGAGGCCGCGCCTGAAATGCGTGTGCGCTTCACCACCAGCAATCCAGAGGATTTGAGCGACGAAATCATTGCCACCATGGCATCGCACGCCAACATCTGCAACCACATTCACCTGCCAGTGCAGAGCGGCAGCAACAAGATTTTGAAACTTATGAACCGCAAATACACCCGCGAATGGTATCTCGACCGAATTGCGAAAATCCGTGAAGCGATGCCCGACTGCGGTATTTCGAGCGATATGTTCACCGGTTTCCACAACGAAACGGAGGAAGACTTCGAGGAGACGCTCTCGCTGATGCGCGAAGTGGGCTTCGACTCGTCGTTTATGTTTAAATACAGCGAGCGTCCTGGCACATTCGCCGCCAAGCATCTGCCCGACAATGTGAGCGAGGAGGTGAAAATCGACCGCCTCAACCGTATGATTGCGTTGCAAAATGAACTGTCGCTGTGCAGCAACCGCAACGATGTGGGCAAAACCTTTGAGGTGCTGGTGGAAGGCTACAGCAAACGCTCGAAAGACGATATGTTTGGCCGCACACAGCAGAACAAGGTGATTGTGTTTCCTGCTGGCGATACCAAGGTGGGCGACCGCGTGATGTGCGTGGTGGAGAAAGCCACCAGTGCCACCCTGATTGGGCATAGGGTGTAAAGACCTCTCCGAGAGGGATTTTTATTCCCACGCTATAGCATGGGAATGGATATTTTTTTGGCTTTTAAATTTTGATGGGGATGACTGCTAACACAGAGAAACTTTGGAATAGGAATTACTGCAAGGTGATGATTGCCAATTTCACGCTTTTCTTCGCCTTCTATCTGCTCACGCCTTTGCTGCCTCTTTATTTGAGCGAACATTTCCATGCCACGAAAGACATGATTGGGCTGGTGCTGAGCGGCTACTCGGTCACTGCCATGCTGTTTCGCCCATTCAGCGGCTTTATGGTCGATAATTTTCAACGAAAGAAGGTGCTAATGGTCACTTTCTTCGTGTTTTTCATATTCTTTGCCGGTTACCTTATGGCAGGCACGCTGCTGCTCTTTGCCATAGTGCGCACGCTGCATGGTGGTCCGTTCGGGGCTATCACGGTCGCCAACAGCACGGTGGCTATCGATGTGCTGCCGTCGTCGCGTCGCAACGAGGGTATAGGCTACTACGGATTGAGCAATAACCTCGGTATGGCGATAGCGCCATCGGTGGGCATTTTTCTCTATGAACTCACCGACAGTTTCGACATGATATTTATTCTCGCCTTGGCGATTGCTGGCGTAGGGCTTGCCGTGGACTCCACACTCAAACTCAAACCACGCCCCATCAACAAAACTGGCCGCACCGTGTCGCTCGACCGCTTCTTCTTGCTCAAAGGTTGGGCGTTGGCGGCGAATATGGTGTGCTTCGGCTTCTGTTTTGGTGTGTTGAGCAACTACCTTGCCATCTACGGTAAAGAGGTGATGCACATCACCGCTGGCACAGGCGCATGGTTCTTGATATTGGCGGTGGGACTGATTTCGTCGCGTCTGCAAGGCGCGAAAGCACTGCGCGAAGGCCGACTCACCCACAATGCTGGCTATGGAATGCTCATATCGCTTGTGGGCTACACCTTGTTTATTGCTGTGCCTAATGCCATTGGTTATTACGGTTCTGCCGTGCTCATCGGTCTCGGCAACGGTCACCTGTGGCCGGCTTACCAGAATATGACCATCAACCTCGGAACCAACGACCAGCGAGGCACAGCCAACTCCACCATTCTCATTTCGTGGGATATTGGTATGGGTGTGGGTTGTCTTATCGGTGGTGTGGTGGCCGACTGGTTGGGCTATTCGGCTGCGTTCTGGACCACCGTAGCCATCAACGCCGTGGGTGTGGCAGGCTATTTCGGCTACGCTATGCGCCACTTCCAGCGCAACAAACTCCGCTAATTCAAACTCCGCTAATTCAAACTCCGCTTTGTGGGGGGACTCACACGGATCCCACAGATCTCACAGGTTTTGCTTTGTGGGTGGGAAATCTCACAGAGGCTCTCCACGGGTTTGCTCCAATGGCTCACCTGGATTCCGCTTTGTAGGGGTAGGCTCACACGGATCTCACAGATCTCACAGGTTTTGCTTTTGAGGGTGGGAAATCTCACGGAATTTTGTGGATGCCTTGGTGCCTTGATAATTGGAGCACTCGGAGTACTCGGAGCACTCGGAAACTTGTTGACCTGTTGACTCGTTGTCTTGTTGACTTTTATTTTAGGTATTGGGCGGTTTGGACGAGGGAGCGGGTGGCGAGGAATGCGATGTAGGCGAGCCACAAGCCGTGGTTGCCCATTGAGGTGGGCACTACGGCGAATGTGAGGAAAAACGCCGCCAAAGCGATGCCCACCGCTGCCATCATTTCGCGAGTGCGGGTGAGTCCGATAAACACTCCGTCCCACACAAATGCCGCCATGCCTGCAACGGGAATCACAGCACACCACCAGCGGAAATCGAGGGCTGCGCTCACCACGGAATGATCGTTGGTAAGCACCGTGAAAATCTGTTCGGGAAAAATGGCATACAGCAGCGTGCAAATGGCGGTAAACGCTCCAGCCCAGCCAAACAGGTGCCACACGCAACTATGCTCCGCCGCCACATCGCCACGGCCGTAATACTTGCCGGCAATGGCTTCGCCAGCAAAGGCGATGCCGTCCCTGAAGTAGGAGAAAAGGATAGCCATTTGCAGAATGAGCGTGTTCACTGCCAGCGTCATATCGCCGCTGCGTGCGCCAGCCGCCGTGAAAAACAATGCCTGGAGCATCATGAGCGTGCTGCGTATGAATATGTGCGAATTTACCTTGAAAAATCGTGCCGATCCCTTGAACCCGAACGCCTTGCGCCAGTCCATCGCCGCCACATGCGAGCGATATTTGCGCCTCAGCAGCCACAGCGAGTAGGCAAGCCCTATCCACGCGGCAAGTACCGTACCCACAATGATGCCGGTGAAACCCAGTCCGAGCGCAAACACGGCTATCACCGATAGCACGATGTTGAGCACATTCACGGCAATGGAAATCACCATTGGGCTGCGCGAATCCTGCATTCCCAGTAGCCACCCCTTGATACCCATCATCACCAGCGTGGGTGGAGCACCCCACACACCAATGTAGAAATAGGTGAGTGCCAACTGCCGCACCGTGTCGCTCGGGCCGATAGCCAGCAGCGTGACCCATTGCAGAGG
>ERZ780014.553-NODE-553-length-16011-cov-6.3546_pt1 | contig 16011 bp, 13 predicted proteins | sample MGYA00511929_ERZ780014 | MGnify/ENA primary metagenome ERZ780014 (study PRJEB29588, sample SAMEA2155132) | human gut metagenome | biome: human gut; feature: human-associated habitat; material: faeces | place: Denmark | collected 2008/2010 ...
CCTGATTAAAATAATATTATGGTAGGGACGTGATACTTCACGTCCGCTCATAATTATGATAATATATTGAAAATTAACCATTTGACGCGGATGCGAATTATCGCTTCCCTACCATGTTAAACGCATTTGGGTACTTTTTTATCTGATTTAACGCAAATTTAAATTTCTGAAGATTGGTTTTTCGCCGAAGGCGAGCGGTTTTTATCCTTTTGGCGATGCCACCGACCTCGTAAGAGGGCGGCGTTGGTGATGTGGGGTGGCTGATTCAAGCCTCAGCTTGAAATCAGACATGCCGCAGCACTAACGACAGGTGCGAAGCACTGGCATCGCTTAAAGGCTGTTTTTTATGTTTTTGTTTTTGTGCCCCCCAGCATTTATCCACTGAACCATTTTCGGCTGTGAAAATGCGTTTTCCGAAAATTCACCATATTATTTGCCGATTTGGAGAATTAGAGCCGATTTTATTTGCGAGAGTTGCAAAAAAAATGTAAATTCGTGACGAAACCAAACAACGGAAATTATTAACTAAAAATATCCCATAATACCGCTTATCATGAGTTATCTTAAATTTGATAAGAATCTTTTGATTAATCTTGAGCAGTCGCTCCGCTTGGAGGTGCTGCGCACGAATCAATCTGGTGCATACCACTGCACTACCATTGTGGGAGCCAACACAAGAAAGCAGCACGGACTTCTTGTGATTCCTGTTCCTGAAATTGACGACAACAGCCATGTGCTCTTGTCGTCGCTTGATGAAACGGTGATTCAGCACGGTGCGCCTTTCAACCTTGGCTTGCACAGGTATTCCGGTGGCGTGTACAGTCCTAATGGTCACAAGTACATCAGAGAGTACGATTGCGAACGTGTGCCTACTCACACGTTTCGTGTAGGTGGCGTGATTCTGAAGCGTGAGAAAATCTTTATCACCAACGAGAATCGTATCCTTATCCGCTACACTCTGGTAGATGCTCACTCTAAGACCACGCTCCAGTTCCGTCCTTTCTTGGCGTTCCGCAATGCCAACGACCTTTGCGTTGAAAACCAAGTGGCAAGTCGCGATTACAAGGAAGTGTCGAACGGCATTTCCACATGCATGTACGATGGTTATCCTGAGCTCTTTATGCAGGTGAACCACAAGCCTAAGTTTGTGTTCGACCCCCACTGGTATAAAGGCATCGAGTATATCAAGGACCTGGAGCGAGGCATTCCTTACACCGAGGACCTGTATGTGCCTGGCTATTTTGAGGTGGACATGAAGAAGGGCGACACCATCATCTTCTCGGCTGGCGTGAGCGAAGTGAACACTCGTCAGCTCACCAAGATGTATGAAGATGAGATTAAAACCCGCACGCCTCGCACCAGCTTCTACAACTGCCTTAAAAACAGTGCAAAGCAATTTTATATGACCAACGCCGACGGGCATTATCTGTTTGCAGGCTATCCATGGTTCAAGGTGCGTGCGCGCGATGAGTTTATCGCTCTCCCAGGCTGCACGCTCTCCAATCACCACCGCCCCGACTTCGAGGCTATTATGGATAACGCCCAAGAAGCTTTTTCTCGCTGGATGGAAACTGGTGAGCCCGACAAGCATTTGCAGGGCATCGACCTTCCCGATGTGCCTCTGTGGGCAGCTTGGGCTATTCAGCGCTATTCACACGATACCGATGTGCCTACTGCACGCGAGCGTTATGGCGAACTGGTGGCACAGCTCATCGACTTTATTATCGATGGCAAGCACCCGAATCTGCAAGTCGACGACAACGGCTTGGTGCGCACCGATGGCACACGCCAACCTATGTCGTGGATGGATTCTGCGCGCCCCGATGGCACTCCGCTCATTCCTCGCACCGGCTATCTGGTGGAATTCAACGCGCTGTGGTATAACGCGCTCATGTTCCTGCTTCAGATGTATGCCGACGACAAGCAGATGCAGAGCCGTGTGGAACGCTGGCAGAAGATTAGCGACGCTTACGCCGAGTCTTTCGCCCCCACGTTCCTTAACGACTACGGTTATCTCTACGACTATGTGAACGGCTCATACACCGATTTGAGCGTTCGTCCAAATATGGTGATTGCAGTGGGTGTTGACCACACGCCGCTCGACCGTCGCCAGCGCAAGCGCATTCTCGATTTCATCACTCGCGAGTTGCTCACCCCTAAGGGACTGCGCACATTGAGCCCTAACAGTTACGGTTATAATCCTTGGTATGTGGGCAATCCAGAGCAGCGCGAAAAGGCTTATTATTCTGGGTCGGCTCGTCCTTGGCTTATGGGCTTCTACTGCCACGCCTATGTGAAGGTGTTTGGCATTGGCGGCCTCTCGTTCGTGAATCGCATGATGATTGGCTTTGAAGACGAAATGTCGCAAGGTGCTATCGGCACCCTGTCGGAGCTTTACGACGGCAACCCACCATTCATTGGCCGTGGCGCAGTGAGTTTCGCTGCCAATGTGGGCGAGATTCTCCGCGTGTTGCGTTTGTTGAAAAATCTTGATGTTTAACCGTAAATTGATATTAACCTGACGATATGAAAGCTTTAATGTTTGGTTGGGAATTTCCCCCTCATATTCTCGGTGGTCTCGGAACCGCAAGCTACGGTCTTACGAAAGGTATGTACGATTGCGGCGACATGGACATCACATTCGTTATACCCAAGCCTTGGGGCGACGAAGAGAAGGGATTTGCACGAATCATTGGCGCCAACACCACGCCTATCGCATGGCGCGACGTGAGCAGCGAATATGTGCAAAGCCGTATCGGCAATGTGATGGACCCTCAGACTTATTTTGATTTGAGAAATCACATCTACAGTGATTTCAATTATATGAACACCAACGACCTGGGCTGCATCGAGTTCTCCGGTCGTTACCCCGACAACCTCGTTGAGGAAATCAACAATTATTCGATTGTGGCTGGTGTGATTGCACGCACCATTCCATGCGATATTATCCACTCTCACGACTGGCTCACCTATCCTGCCGGTATTCACGCCAAGCAGGTCACAGGCAAGCCATTGGTGATTCACGTTCATGCCACCGACTTCGACCGAAGCCGTGGCAACGTCAATCCCACAGTGTTCAATATCGAGAAAGACGGCATGAACAATGCCGACCACATTATCACCGTGAGCAACCTCACTCGCCGCACCGTAATTGAGAAATACGGCATTTCACCCGACAAGGTGACCACCGTGCACAATGCAGTGGAGCCGCTGAGCGAGGAGTTGCTCAACGTTACCGTGCCGCCAAAGCACGATAAGGTGGTCACTTTCCTCGGCCGCATCACCATGCAGAAGGGTCCCGAATACTTTGTGGAAGCAGCTGCACAGGTGCTGAGCAAGGTGCGTGGCGTGCAGTTTGTGATGGCTGGCGGTGGCGACATGATGGAGAAGATGATTCGTTTGGCAGCGCGTCGTGGCATCGCCGACCGTTTCCACTTCGCAGGCTTCCTGCGAGGCAAGGAGGTGTACGAGATGCTCAAAGCCAGCGATGTGTATATCATGCCATCGGTGAGTGAGCCTTTCGGTATTTCTCCACTCGAAGCCATGCAGATGGGCGTACCGTCCATTATCTCCAAGCAGAGCGGCTGTGCCGAAATTCTTAATAATGTGATTAAAGTTGACTATTGGGACACTAACGCCATAGCCGACGCCATCTATTCTATCATCAAGTATCCTGCCATGTATAAGGAACTGTGCGAAAAGGGACTTGAGGAAGTGAAACAGATTGTGTGGGAAAAGGCAGGCGCCAAAGTCATCGACATTTACAAGAGTCTCATCAACCGATAAAACAATCTTAAACGAATAAAATCAACAACTAAAAAATAAAGCAATGAAAGCAATTTGTTTTTATTTCCAGATACACCAGCCATTCCGTCTGAAGAACTATCGATTCTTCGACATTGGTAACGACCATTACTATTACGATGATTTTGCCAACGACGAAATTATCACCCGCATTGCCCAACGCTCGTATTTGCCAGCAAATGCAATGCTCCTTGATATGATTAAGCAGTATGGCAAGAAATTCAAAGTGGCATTCTCAATCAGCGGCTCCGCTCTTGAGCAGCTCGAAATCTATGTGCCAGAGTTCATCGAGTCGATGAAGGAATTGGCTGACACCGGCTGCGTGGAATTCCTCAGCGAAACCTACGCCCACTCGCTCGCTTCGCTTGAAGATCCCGATGAGTTTGTGGCACAGGTGAAGGACCACGACAAGAAGATTTTCCAACTCTTTGGCAAGCACCCAGTGGTGTTCCGCAACACCGAGCTTATCTACGACGACGACATCTCTGACATGGTTCAGAATATGGGCTTTAAGGGCGTGATTACCGAAGGCGCAAAGCACATTTTGGGTTGGAAGTCGCCTAACTACGTTTATTCTTCGCCTGTGGCACCAAAGTTGAAGTTGCTGTTGAAGAACTCTAAATTGAGCGACGACATTTCGTTCCGCTTCAGCAACCCCGACTGGGCATCATATCCGCTCACAGCCGACAAGTATATCGACTGGATTGCATCGCTTCCTGAAGAAGAACAACTCGTCAACCTCTTTATGAACTACGAGACTTTCGGCGAAATGCAGCCACGCGAAAGCGGCATCTTCGAGTTTATGAAGGCGTTGCCACGCTTTGCGGTCGAAAAGGGCATCGAGTTCTTCACTCCAAGCGAAGTGATTTCAAAAATGAAATCGGTGGGCGAAATGCCAGTGATGCACCCAATTTCTTGGGCGGATGAGGCGCGCGACACCAGCGCATGGCTTGGCAACACTCTCCAGCAGGAGGCTGTGAAGAAACTCTACTCCATCGGTGAGCGTGTGCGCCTTTGCCAAGACCGCCGCATCAAGCAAGACTGGTACTACCTCCAGGCAAGCGACCACTTCTTCTATATGAGCACCAAGCACAACGAAGACGGATCAGTGCACTCGCACTACAGCCCCTACGATTCGCCTTACACCGCATTCACCAACTATATGAATGTGCTCAGCGATTTCATGATTCGTGTGCAAGAGCAATACCCAGAGTCAATCGACAATGAGGAATTGAACGCATTGTTGCTCACCATCCGCAACCAATCTAACGAAATCAGCCAACTCAACCGCGAGGTGGAAATGCTCCGCAACAACATTGTGAAGGATACCACCGGCGATTTCCCAGTAGATGAACCAGCAGCGGAAGAAAAGCCAGCCAAAAAAGCACCATCCAAAAAGGCTGCCACAAAGAAACCGGCCGCAAAAAAAACCACAAAAAAAGCAACAAAAAAATAACCCAATTATCCCATAACAAACAACTACCGAGGGCGGCTTTCCTGAAAAACCCGCCCTCATTTTTTTCCACCCCCCCACCACCAAAAAATCCACCAAAGCTATATCCACTCCTCAATCTGCCCCCCCTCACCTTTACCGTCTGCCGATTGCGTCCGAAAGGTTTGAAAGGTCGGTCAAGGGTCTGAAAAAATCCCCTCTTAAAAAACGGATTTCTCAAAAATATTTACTATCTTTGTTTATATAATGTGATGTATTTGAAAATGATTTAGGTATATGCATTATATATGTGTTTTTAACAATACTTCTATTTTTTTCCTTAACGCTATATAGGTACATTCATACTGTAATATGAAATTTGACAAGTCTAAGTGGAAGGAACTTGACATTAATACAGACAGCTTATGGATTATTGGTCCGCGAGCAAAAGGTGGTAAACATGAAAATGTTTACCATGGTAATTTTGTGCCACAAATTCCAAACCAAATGATTAGGCGATATACTGATGAGGGGGGGTATTGTGCTTGATATGTTTATGGAAAGTGGCACCACTTTATTTGAATGTGAAACACTTGGACGCAACTACATCGGATTTGACATAAATGATGAAATCATCAATTATGTAGAATCAAAGATGGGTTTGGCTTCTGCTACAACAGAGAAATTAGAAAACTAATTCATTATGAATTTTTCGGATAACATATCAGATTTCTATCATTGGATGGTTCAATTTGGCAATGTAAATACCAGATCTCGAACGAACTATATCTCCTGGCTCAAGTTTATGGCAGGGAGGTATGAATTAGATGTTGATTTGAGCGAAGGCAAAATACAGACTATCATAAATGATGAGCGCAGAGCATTGTCTTCTCGAACAATTTATAAGAGCGAAAAAGACTTGGTTAATTTTAAGTCTGCATTGAGAAAATACAAACAATTCTTAGATTCTAACTATTCAAAAGTCATTCAAGAAACTATACTTTCCGAAACGCGGAAAGTTCAACAAGACAATTCAATAACTCTGACCGAAAAAAATGCTATAATAAAGTCTCGAATCGGACAAGGATTGTTTCGAGAGCGTTTAATTTTATATTGGTCAGGGTGCTCCATAACAAGATGCAGACTTACAAACATCTTGCTAGCATCACATATAAAACCTTGGAGAATAGCAAGCAATGAAGAACGATTAGACGTTTTTAATGGACTGTTATTGACGCCCAACTATGACAAGTTGTTTGATTTGGGATTTATTGCATTTGACAATAATGGGAGGTTATTATTCTCTAAAGAATTTCCAAAGTCAGAACGGACTATCTTAGGTATAGATGGTCATATTCGCTTAGTAACAGTTGAAGAACAGCATTTCAAATATCTTAAATTCCACAGAGAAAACTGTTTAATACAATGAAAAGTTTACAAAATATAGATGCTCAAGTGGTTGGGTCAATTTGTGTTGACAGTAGCACTTATTGCTCAATATCTGATGTGTTTAAAATGAATAATCTTGTTTCGGACATTCGAAGTATTCTTTCTGGCAAAAAAACTAATGTCGGAAGACTCCATGGCGATAATAGTAAAAACATTGAAATTAAATTCCATAAAACGGAAGTTAGCTTAATTGGAGTCGCAAGTTGTTGTGGAGAAAAAGCATATCAGATGTTGCCAATCAAAAAAATGGAAGCAACTAATTTTGCATGGTGTTACATTGATTTGTTGGAAAGTTTGGCTCATAACGTAAGATGTAAGATAGCTTTATTAAAAGCTAATGAGGTTTTAAAATGAATATAATTAATTGAAGCGAGAGCGTGTGATTTTCATAGGCAACCGCAAAGGATTGAAGAATTACCACCCAAAACCAATTTTACAGCCATCACAATACATAACTACAGGTAAAGCTATTGCTGACTTAATGGATATGCCAGAGAACAAAGCGTTCAATCATGTTCCGACAAAGCATCGCCCTGATATGGCTCAACGTATGCTTGTGTTGCCAGAAGGGCAAAGCTTGTATAAAGGGTATTCAGATGCTTGGAAAAAATGCCCATGGAATGAGGCATCATGCACAATTAAAGAAAACCATGGAGGTGTTAATATTCATCCCAAATTGCCAAGAGTTTTAACTGCTCGCGAAATGGCTCGTTTGCAGTCGTTCCCAGATGATTTCATTTTTGAAGGTCCAAAGAACAAACAACTTGTGCAGATAGGCAATGCGGTTCCACCACTTCTCGGAAAGGCAATAGGTTTGGCTGTGCGTTATTCAAATGGGGATTTAAAAAATAAGTAGTATCTTCATTGGGTACATTATTAGAAACCCTCTATATGGAATATAATAAGTTTTTAAATCAGACCATTTTTTGATGCATTTCAAAAATAGTTCAAGTTGATTGTTTACAATTGTTATATAAAGCAGTATGACTATAACGGAAGAATTTTTAAAACATATGAAGATGAATATAGGTGTTTGGTATTGTGGAAAATGTGCCGCACCTAGAAGTACAAATATTGCTGGAACATTCCGTGAAGTAAAGAAACTTGGATATAAATTTGAAGAAGTGTCTATGGGCGGTGGGCTAAAATGATGTTTTGTGTACATTGTAATAAAATAAGCAGCCATTATAAATTGTTGTCTTTAATTCCGACTTTTCAGAGTAAAAATAGATTTAATTTCAATAGAAAAACAAGAGAACGCATACTGCGCATTTTTCAAAACAAAGATGCATTTACTGGTCGAACTATTACATCTGTTGCAGAAATAGACCATAAAGTTCCTTGGACTCGATTAGAAAAAGATATTGATGCTACAGCGCTTTCTGATGAAGAGATCAAGCAACATTTTCAACTATTGTCACGTGAACATAATCTCATCAAAGATAGGGCGTGTGGTCATTGTAGATTGTATAATGAAAGGCCTCCATTCCTTGAGATTCCTTTTTGGTATCATGGTAATTCTAATTATTGTGGAACATGTTACGGTTGCGGATGGTATGATGGAGTTGAATGGAGACGTGCGATAACAGGTATAATAGAAAAGTATAATAGTTTGGATATAACTCCCATAAAGTGAAATTATAATAAGCTATATGTGAGCTCATTATAATCTTGTTCTTTCTGTTTTTACTATCACTCAGAGTACCTTTAACAATATATTTTTTAACATTTAAGTTGATGTTTAGAAAATGATTGGGAGTGCACGGATAAGATTAGGATAAGAGTTGAGTTTTCTAATTTTAAATCTGATTTAAATTATCGATGATTATTTTAGAGGAAGGATTATAATAACAAATACTACAGCCGTTTAAATAACTTATTTCCCACCAATAGTCGTTGCTTAGTGGCAAATCTATCATTTGTGAGAAATGAGCCTTTATATTAGGCACTTTTTCATAAGGCATTGATATTTTGTTTATTGCATTAATTCCTTGTTTCTTTAAATAAAGATAATTATCATAAAAGTCTTTAGCAATTCTTAATAAATGTTTGGGGCTATCTGCTAAGTCCCCTTCAATGACAATTGTAACTCCATCAATTATGCATTCTATTGTTAAAAGATCAGCTTTTTTGCATGGATTATTTAACTTCTTGAAAGAATGATAGAGACGGCGAATAAACTTTTTAAATAGGTCATATGCAATTCCTGGGATGATGACATTATTAAAAAACCAGCCGATAGAGATAGATATAAGTATTCCAATTTCTGTCCCAGAGCCACAAGCTGGTTTCCATTGTTCCGAACTTTGAAAAATATAATACTTTCGAAGTTCGGCTTCAAATTCGTTGTAGGTGTCAATGTTATTGGGAACTGTTTTCGTTAATTTTACCATACATTTCTGAGTTAGCCATAGCTCTTTATTTTCATCGTTTAGTTTTATAAAATAAAGACTATCAGAGGATGAACAAGCAGATAGATATCCGATACCTCGTTCATAAAGGTCAAATTCTAATTTTGAATCTATGATATCCCTTAAATCGTACTGAAATTCAAACTCTATTTGGTTCTTCAAAATATATAATGTTTCAAATTCTTTTAAATTCCCATACTTGTCATCAAGTATGTGTAATAGTTTTTTTTGTTGAAGTTCTTTTTCGTTCTTATCCATATGATATGGGAATTAGTTATAAATATGATGTATACTTATTATTTACAAATATATGCAAAATAATTAATCCAACCAATTTTCAAAAAAAGAATGGGTGTAGTGAAGAAAAAAGTGAGGCAAAAAATGTTAAAAAATGACAAGCTGTTTTGTGTGATAATTTGTAGTAGTTTAAAATACCGAAAGTATTTGAAATCCGCATTATATCGGATTACTGAATTCTTGATTATTTCCGCTGACAAAGGAAATTCGTTTAATTTGTTTGAGACACACTCTTATCCCCTTTTGTCATTTACGCACACCCATCTAATCATTATTTTTGCACCAAGTTCTTTGAAGTTGTATTTCTCAACTGGTGTTTCGGGTGTTTCAGGTGTTTCAGGTGTTTCAGGTGCTTTGAAATAACTGGCAGGAAGTCGGGGGGCGTGGCTGGGATTATTCTAACATCTAATTTCTAACATCTAATTTCTCAACTGGTGTTCCTATTTTTCTCTGTTGAATTATTTGTGGAAATTTGTGCTAATTTGTGGCAGGTTTTTAACCACGAATTTCACGAATCGCACGAATCATTGTTTTGTTGAATCTCGTTGAATCTGTGTGAGCCCTTGTAGCAAAGGAGCGGAAAAAATTCTGTGAGATTTTTCACCCACTAAAGCAAAAACCGTGAGATCCGCGGGATCCGTGTGAGCCCTTGTAGCAAAGGTGCGGAAAAATTCTGTGAGATTTTCCACCCACTAAAGCAAAAACCGTGAGATCCGCGGGATCTGTGTGAGCCCTTGGAACAAAGTTACGCAAAACCTCTGTGAGATTTCCCACCCACTAAAGCAAAAACCGTGAGATCCGCGTGATCTGTGTGAGGCTTTGAATTTCGTGTGTGGGATTTTCGGGTTATGTGGGGAAAAATTGGTAACTTAGTGGAGAAAATTAATACTGATAAATATGAAACAAAAACTTTTATTATTGACGATGGCTGCTATTGCTGCTCAAGGTTTTGCGCAATCACCGATTGCTTATCCTAAAACCAAGACTGTGAACCAAGTAGATGAGTATTTTGGCGTGAAGGTGGCTGACCCTTACCGCTGGCTGGAGGACGACAATTCTGCCGAAACCGCCGCTTGGGTGGAAGCCGAAAACAAGGTGACTCAAGACTACATTTCGAAGATTCCTTTCCGCAATGCATTGAAGGAGAAGATGATGAAACTCCAAAACTATGAGAAGATGGGTATTCCTTTCAAGCATCACGGTAAATACTTCTTCTATAAGAACAATGGTTTGCAGAATCAGAGCGTGCTGTATGAAATGGACTCGCTCGATGGCACGCCTCGTGAAGTGCTCGACCCAAACAAACTCTCCGATGATGGCACTGTGGCACTGAAGTCGGTGAACTTTTCGAAAGATGGCCGCTATATGGCTTACACCATTTCGCGCAGCGGTAGCGACTGGAATGAGATATATGTGAAGGATATGAAGGAGGGCAAAATGCTCGACGACCATATCGTGTGGGCGAAGTTCACCAATGCCTCATGGCAGGGCGACGGCTTCTATTACAGTGCCTACGATGCGCCAAAGAGCGAACTTTCGAGCAAAAACGAGTATCAGAAGGTGTATTACCACAAACTCGGCACTCCACAGTCGCAAGACGAACTCGTGTTCCGTAGTTTTGAGGAACCTTTGATGTTCCACATGGCTTATGTGAGCGAAGATGAGCGCTTTGTGTATATGTATCAGAGCGGTGGCGATGGCAATGTGCTGTTGGTGAAAGACACTAAGAGCGAAAACCCTCGCTTCATTCGTCTCAACAACTCCTACGACTATAATTTCAGTCCTGTGGGCAACGATGATAAGCATATTTATATTTACACCAACGAGAATGCCCCTATGGCAAAGGTGCTTGTGTTCGACATCGACAATCTGGGCGTGGGCAAAGGCCGTGAGTTTATTGCCGAGGGCGACGCAATGCTCAGTTCGCTCCAAATGGCAGGCAAAAATCACTTTATCGTGAATTATGAGAAAGATGCCGCAAGCCACGCTTATCTGCTCGACATGCAAGGCAAGAATTTGGGCGAAATTCTGCTTCCTGGCATCGGCACCGCTGGTTTTAGTTCATCGGAGGACACCGATGAGGTGTTCTACAACTTCACCAGCTACACCACTCCTGGCTCTATCTATTCTTATGATATGGCTACAGGCAAGTCGAAACTCTTCTGGAAGCCCAACGTGAAGTTCGACAGCGATCGCTACATCACCGAACAGGTGTTCTACACCAGCAAAGACGGCACTCGCGTGCCCATGTTCATCACCCACAAGAAGGGCATGAAACTCAATGGCAAGAACCCTACATTGCTTTATGCTTACGGCGGTTTCAACATCAGCCTCACACCTTCGTTCAACGTGAACCGCATTCCTTTCCTTGAAAATGGAGGCGTGTATGTGGTGGCAAACATTCGTGGTGGTGCAGAATATGGCGACAAATGGCACCGCGACGGCACCAAGATGAAGAAGCAGAACGTGTTCGACGACTTTATCGCAGCTGCAGAATATCTTATCGCCAACAAGTACACCTCAAGCGAAAAACTCGCTATTCAAGGTGGCTCAAACGGCGGTTTGCTGATGGGTGCGGTCACCAACCAGCGTCCCGACCTCTTCCGTGCAGTTATCGCTCAGGTGGGCGTGATGGACATGCTTCGCTATCACCTGTTCACCGTGGGTTGGAACTGGGCTCCCGACTACGGTCGCAGCGACGACAGCAAGGAAATGTTTGAATATTTGCGTGCATATTCACCACTCCACAACATCAAGAACGATGGCACCAAATATCCTGCAATCCTCGTGACCACAGGCGACCACGACGACCGTGTGGTGCCAGCCCACTCGTTTAAGTACGCTGCCACTCTTCAGGCTGCCAACACTGGCGACCAGCCAAAACTCATTCGCATCGACAGCAAGGCAGGTCACGGCAGTGGCAAACCCATCTCAAAAATCATCGACGAAGCCGCTGATTATTACGCGTTCATGATGAAAAATCTGGGTATGAAAATCAAGTAACCCAATCATCTTCAAATAAATAAAGGCTGTGCCACTCATGATGTGGCACAGCCTTTTATTTTGTTTGTTTGCTTGCTTGTGCAGAGGCTGAATTACTGTTCGTCGAATTTGCGGTAGCGAATTCGCTTAGGCTCTTCAATACCGAGGCGTTTAGCCTTGTTCACTTCGTAATCAGAATAGTTGCCATCGAAGAAGAACACGTTGCCATCGCCTTCAAATGCAAGGATATGGGTGCAAATACGGTCGAGGAACCAACGGTCGTGGCTGATGACCACAGCACAGCCAGCAAACGCTTCCAAACCTTCCTCAAGCGCACGGAGCGTGTTCACGTCGATGTCGTTGGTAGGTTCGTCGAGCAGCAGCACGTTGCCCTCTTGCTTCAGCGCAAGTGCCAGTTGCAAGCGGTTGCGCTCACCACCTGAAAGCACACCGCACTTCTTCTCTTGATCGGCACCGGTGAAATTGAAGCGGCTGAGGTAGGCACGCGCATTGATTTCACGGCCACCCATGCGCATCAGCTCGTTGCCTTGGCTCACCACTTCGTAAACGCTCTTGGTTGGGTCGATGTCCTTGTGTTGTTGGTCAACGTAAGCCAATTTCACAGTTTCGCCCACAGAGAATGTGCCAGAATCGGGTGTTTCAAGTCCCATAATCAAGCGGAACAGGGTGGTTTTACCCACACCGTTAGGACCAATCACACCGATAATGCCAGCAGGTGGCAGCGTGAAAGTGAGGTTCTTGTAAAGCACCTTTTCGCCAAACGATTTAGAGATGCCTTGCGCTTCAATCACATTGTTGCCCAAGCGTGGACCGTTTGGAATGAAGATTTCAAGGTGTTGCTCTTTCTCCTTTTGGTCTTCGTTAAGAAGTCGGTCGTAGGAGTTCAGACGCGCTTTACCCTTGGCTTGACGTGCCTTTGGAGCCATGCGCACCCACTCCAACTCTCGCTCAAGAGTTTTGCGGCGCTTGCTTGCTGCCTTTTCCTCTTGAGCCATTCGCTTCGATTTCTGGTCGAGCCATGATGAGTAATTGCCCTTCCATGGGATACCCTCGCCACGGTCAAGTTCGAGAATCCAGCCAGCCACGTCGTCCAAGAAATAGCGGTCGTGGGTTACGGCAATCACAGTTCCCTCGTATTGGTTGAGGTGTTGCTCCAGCCAGTCGATGCTCTCAGCGTCGAGGTGGTTGGTAGGTTCGTCGAGCAGCAGCACATCGGGCTTTTTGAGCAGCAGGCGGCACAAAGCCACTCGGCGGCGTTCGCCACCCGACAGGTGCTCAGCCTTTTGGTCGGCTGGTGGCAGATTGAGCGCTGCCATAGCACGGTTGAGGCGAGTTTCAAGGTTCCAAGCGTCGGTAGAGTCGAGAATGCCCTGTAGCTCAGCCTGACGGGCGAAAAGCTCGTTCATCTTGTCCTCGTTTTCGTAATATTCTGGAAGTCCAAACTTCTTGTTGATTTCCTCATATTCCTCCAGTGCATCGACCACCTCTTGAACGCCCTCTTTCACGAGCTCAAGTACGGTCTTGTTGTCGTCGAGTGGTGGGTCCTGTGGCAGATAGCCCACGCTGTAGCCTGGTGCCCAAACCACGTCGCCCTGGTAATCGTTGTCGATGCCGGCAATAATTTTGAGCAATGTGGATTTACCAGCACCATTCAAACCGATGATGCCGATTTTCGCACCATAGAAAAATGATAGATAAATGTTTTTGAGGATGGTTTTGTTGGTCTGCTTGATAGTCTTGTTCAGACCCACCATCGAGAAAATAATTTTTTTGTCGTCAACAGTTGCCATGCTAATTTGTATGGTTGAGTGTTATAAATAATTGCTTCTTACAAAGTTACTAAAACTATTTCACATTTCCTTGTCCATTCAGATCCAATGCTTGCGCTATTCCTTGGCGTTAGGCTGAAATGATGTGAATATTTTAGTGTTTATGTGGCTGGTTGTGCTTCCTTAATTTTTATCCACCTTCCCGAACGCAGTCGAATCAAGTACATCACGCCTCTGAATATGAGTTCGATGCACATGGCTGTCCACACGCCTTGCAGTCCCATAGTTGGCGCAAGTATTGCCGAGAGGGTGATTCTCACACCCCACATGCTTGTCAAATTGATGCCGCATGGGATAAGTGTGTCGCCAGCGCCCACAAACACGCCGTATGACACGATGGCAATGGCGAAGAACGGTTCTGCGAAAGCCTCAATCCTTAATGCTGCGGCACCCTGTGCGATGATTTCAGGCACAGGCGTGAGTATGCCCATCATCAGCGGTGCGAACATATAAAGGAGCACGCCCATAATGCCCATGATGATTCCGCCCATCGTGACGGTGATGGTGGCAAACTGCTTCGCCAACTTTCTGCGTGATGCACCGATGCTTTGACCAACGAGCGTGGTGGCAGCGTCGGCAATACCATAGCCCGGCATGTAGCAAATACTCTCTGCCGTCACCGCAAACGAGTTAGCTGCAAGTGGAATGCTTCCCAGTGGCGCTACAATCGCCGTGATAAAGATTTGTGCCGAGCACATGAACAAGTGCTGCAATCCCATCGGGCAACCGATTCTCAACGCTTTGTTGATGCAAAGGCGTGTGGGCTTGAACGAACCTTTTACGGTGTTGAGTTGCAAATCTTTCGACATGAAGCAAGCGTAATACATCATGCAAGCCGAAGTGATGGTCACCGCAATGATGGTACCGATGGCAGCTCCTTGCACCCTCAATCCCGCACCAGGAATCGTAATCACCATTCCAAACAACGTAACATCGTGAGTGGGGAAGATGAACAGGTAATTGAATATCATGTCGAGCACACACATCAGAATGTTGAGCAAACTCGGTATTTTGATATTACCTGTACAGCGTAGCATACTTGCCGCAAGCATTTCAAGCGCAAGAAGTGGAATACACGCACTGAAAAGCAGAAAGTAGGTGCTTGCGCTCTCACGGATTTCCTCCGAGCCTCTTAGCCATACAGGTAAATGGCCGCTAATAGCCATGCCGATGGCAGAAAGAGTGGCAGAGAAAATGAGAATACAGGTGATGGATTGGCGAAACACGTCTTTCGCCTCCTGATTCTTTTTCGCGCCAATCAAGTGCGCTACCTGCACGCTGAAGCCTGCTGTGGCAGCATTACAGATGCCGCTGAAAAGCCACAGCGAAGCCGCCACCAAGCCAATCGAAGCAGAATCGTTGGCACCTAATTGTCCCACCATGGATGCGTCGATATATTGCATGATGATAGATGACAGTTGCACCATAATGGCAGGCACACTCAATAGGGCAGCGAGGTGGAACTGCTGTGTGCGCGTTACAGGTGAGCCGTTTCTAATCTTTGCTAATAATATGTCTTTTTTTGATTCTTTCATTTCGGCTGCAAAGTTCGCTAAAATTTGCTATACTGCCAAAAGGCAATCGTCCTCTTCATTCTATTTTGCCCATTTTGGTATATATAATAAGAAATGATATACAAGTTGTTCCTGTGATAATTTAGTAATGATTGAAAAAATCCCGTAGGGATTTGATGTGCGTAGGCAGGTATGCAGCGAAGGTTATGCGAAATGAGCGAAGCGAAATGGAGCATAGCCGAAGCGAAATGCCTGCAAATGTCGCATAACAA
>ERZ780014.571-NODE-571-length-15593-cov-3.1831_pt1 | contig 15593 bp, 9 predicted proteins | sample MGYA00511929_ERZ780014 | MGnify/ENA primary metagenome ERZ780014 (study PRJEB29588, sample SAMEA2155132) | human gut metagenome | biome: human gut; feature: human-associated habitat; material: faeces | place: Denmark | collected 2008/2010 ...
TTTCGGACGGCGCACTACGGCCATTGTACTTGTTATCAGCCATGACCGTACCCTACTAAACCAGTTACCTGCCATTTGTGAATTAGCCTCTAACGGACTAACTTTCTATGGCGGCAATTACGATTTCTTTAAGGAACAAAAAGGAATCCAACTGAACGCCCTGCAAGAGCAACTGGAAGAAAAGCAAAAAGCCCTGCGACTTGCCCGGAAAACTGCCCGTGAATTGGCGGAACAAAAGGCAAAACAGAATGTACGGGGTGAAAAGGCTGCTATCAAGAAAGGTATTCCCCGCATTATGATGGGTACTATGAAAAACAGGGCGGAAGTAAGTACTAATAAACTAAAAAGTGTACATACCGAGAAAGCTGAAAAGTTACAGCAGGACATGCAAAACATAAAAAGTACTCTTCCCCTTGTAGAGAAATTAAAAACAAATTTCAATGCCTCCACTCTACACGAAGGTAAGGTATTGGTTACTGCAAAAGAAATGAACTTTCAATATCCGGATGCTCCCCAACCCATGTGGACAACACCGTTAAGCTTTCAGTTACGGAGTGGCGACCGCTTATATATTGAAGGCAATAATGGCAGCGGCAAAACCACATTGTTGAAACTACTTTGCGGAGATCTTTCTGCCATCAATGGAACACTTGACCGTATTGATTTCAGCACAGTTTATCTGGATCAGGAATATTCTCTTATCCATAATGAATATAGTATTCTGGAACAGGCGGAATATTTCAATCGGCGCCATCTGCCGGAGCATGAGCTGAAAACGATATTGAATCGCTATCTCTTCCCGGCAGCTACATGGAACAAGTCTTGCAGGTTACTTAGTGGTGGAGAAAAGATGCGCCTTTCCTTCTGTTGCCTGATGATTGCAGATAACACCCCGGATGTTTTCATACTGGACGAACCGACCAATAATCTGGATATTGAAAGTATCGAGATCATTACAGCAACTATCCGGGACTATACAGGAACGGTAATCGCCATATCACATGATAAGGAATTTCTGAAAGAAATAAACTGTAAATCATGGGTTAAGTTAGAAAGCAAATAGCTTACTATCTTTTTTTCTCTTACTTACTACGAAAGGTTTACCAGTTATACAACTTATACAGCCTGGGTTATACAACTCAACACGTATGAGTTATACAACTGGTAAGGCTTTCGTAATAGATAAGACAAGAAGGAGCCATAAGTATAAAGGTTCTTCCGTTAAATCATAAAAAAAGTACTATTTTTGCAATTGAAAGCATATTAAGAATCACTTCATCAACGAGAAGAAAAAAAAAATAAATCCATACGTTATTACAGGTATCAAAGATTTAGGGACATTATTATCCAGTATCAATCCTGTTCTGGATGAACGCAGTTTTGTTTTTTGTACTTTTCCCGAATTCCATTGGGATGATGTACATCAATTGAACCCCATCGGCTTTTTCCATGAAAAAGAGGGACTGACGCTTATCATCACCCAACAAGAGGCTATTGATAAAAATATAGATTATGAATCTGTTTATAAGCTCATTTCCCTAAATGTACATTCAAGCTTGGACGCTGTTGGATTAACAGCTGCATTTTCAACTAAATTGGCAGAAAAGAATATTAGAGCCAATGTGGTTGCCGCGTACTACCATGATCACATTTTTGTGCCTGAAGAAAAAGCAGAGCAAGCTTTAGCCGCTATTTCCGAGTTTCGTCTACAAAGCCATCCGGTTCGTCTCAAATAAAAGAGTAGCGTATTGCGGAGACCTATCTTTGTCGCATTAAACCAAAAACGATAAAGATGGATAAAACTAAAGTATTAGTAATAATTGCATTACTAATTTCAATTTGCTCTTTCGGAAAAGAAGTTTCTAATATCCCCGGACAAGCATCGGCTGATAATGAGAATATCCCACAAAGTAGTGGACGCCCCGTACAAACACTGCGAGGAGTAGTCAATGATCGGGCATCAGGACATCCTATTCCGTATGCTACGATACAGTTGACGGACATTCCGGGATTAGGGATGATGTGCGATAGTCTCGGACGTTTCGCACTTCCAAAAGTTCCGGTAGGCCGTCATTCTGTACAAGCCTCTTTCATGGGATATGAGTCAGCGACTGTACGGGAAATTCTAGTGACTTCCGCTAAGGAAGTTTATCTGGAAATAGCTTTGCAGGAAAGCGTAAACGAACTGAGCGAAGTAGTGGTCCGTGCGCACAACCGGAACGAAGCCATGAATAAAATGGCTGTCGCAGGAGCACGTATGCTCAGCGTGGAAGAAGCGAGTCGCTATGCAGGTGGATTTGATGATCCGGCCCGACTGGTTGCTTCATTTGCCGGAGTAACGCCAAGCGTTTCCAATAATGGTATATCTATCCACGGTAATGCCCCGCATTTATTGCAGTGGCGACTGGAAGATGTGGAAATTCCCAATCCAAACCATTTCGCAGATATCGCCACTTTAGGAGGTGGAATTCTGTCCTCACTCAGTGCACAGGTTTTAGGAAACTCCGACTTCTTCACAGGTGCTTTTCCGGCAGAATACGGCAATGCTGTTTCCGGTGTCTTCGACATGAAGCTACGCAACGGAAACAACCAGCGAAATGAAAACACATTCCAGGTAGGTATCATGGGAATAGATTTCGCCTCCGAAGGGCCGTTAAGCAAGAAACATAAGGCTTCGTATATCTTCAATTACCGCTACTCCACTACAGGATTACTGAACGTTGACTTAGGTGGAAAGATGGACTATCAAGACCTGAACTTCAAACTAAACTTCCCCACCCGCCACGCAGGCACTTTCGCCGTATGGGGCACTGCATTACTTGACAAATATAAAAGCTCACTCGAAAAGAATCCGGATAAATGGGATTACCTGGAAGATGCCGGACAGGGACGTTCTACGCAGTACATGGCAGCCGGAGGTGTTACCCATCGCTACTTCTTTAATGAAAACATGTTACTGAAAACCACACTTGCCGGAACCTATTCCGACCAAGAAGCCATACAAACCACTTATGACAGAGAATTTAATCCTTCACCTAACATCGATCAGAACAGCAGAAGCACAAACCTGATACTGACTTCGTCACTGAACCGGAAAGTAAATAACCGTTTTACCAATAAAACCGGATTAACCTTTACACAAATGTTCTACAACATGAATTTAGAACTTGCTCCATTCATTGATCAACCGTTGGAAACAATCTCAAAAGGAGACGGAAACACCAGTTTGATTTCAGCCTACAACAGTTCTGCATGGGGAATAAACGATAAACTAAGTCTGAACTTCGGCCTGCACGGACAACTACTCACACTAAATAATCGTTGGACCCTTGAGCCACGTGCCAGCCTGAAATGGCAAACAAATACCCGGACTTCCTTTGCTTTGGCTTATGGTATGTATAGCCGTATGGAAAAAATGGACGTTTACTTTGTAAAGACACAAAGTACCGGTGACCGGTCAGTAAACAAAAACCTCGATTTCACCAAAGCACACCATCTGATGCTCTCATTCGCCTATAAGGTTTCAGAAAATACAAGTCTGAAAGTGGAACCTTACATTCAGTTCCTATACGATGTGCCCGTCATGCGCGATAGTTCTTTTTCAGTGCTTAACCGAGATGAGTTTTTCGTGGAAAATGCTTTAGTGAACAAAGGACGAGGGCGCAACTTCGGTGTAGACTTCACATGGGAACGGGCACTGAACAAAGGCCTCTACTACATGATAACTGCCTCCCTGTTCGATTCCCGTTATTGCGGTGGCGACGGTGTCTGGCACAACACACGCTTTAACCGAAAATATGTATTGAACGGGCTAATCGGCAAAGAATGGATGTTGGGACGCAATAAACAAAACATTCTCAGTGTCAATCTGAAGCTCACTCTGCAAGGCGGAGAACGCTATGCTCCGATAGATGTGGAAGCAACAATGGATCACCCCGATAAAGAAGTGCAGTATGATGAAACGCGGGCATATTCCATTCAACGTTCTCCGATGTTGATTGGTAATTATACAGCAAGCTACCGCATCAATAAACGACGTGTATCTCATGAATTCTCCGTGAAAGGCCTCAACTTTACGGGCAGCAAAGAGTTCATTCAGCACCTCTATAATATAAAAACAGGAAAGATAGAGGTAAGTGAACAGAAAACAGGTCTGACTAATATCAGCTACAAAATAGAGTTTTAATTTAGGATAATCCAGTGTTTTATATGAATTTATTCTATCTTCGTCACCTCAAATGAAAGATACTTCCATGAAAGTAATACCTATTATAGGCAATGATAATTCTTTTCTATACCGCTTCCTCGTCAGTTCGCGCTTCCGGGTAGCCAGACATATCACTGTCATCGTGGCACTGCTTGTCATAGCCTGTAATCTGGTATTATTCAGTTGTCAGGGCTATATAGAGATGTTGGGGAAGTGGACCTATCTTCTTATCTTCAATATGTTTCTGCTCTATGGTTCCATTTTCTATTTCAATTTGCTCTATCTGGTACCCCGTTACTTGCTCAAACAAAGATATCTGACATATATTCTTTCCCTCTCAACCGCTTTAATCGTAGTTTTTATCTTTCAAGCTACACAGGAGTATATTGTATCCGATATCTTTTCAGTTCCTAACATTTATGTCGGATACTCTAAAGTGGCATTTGTGATGGACTATCTTTCCTCTTTCCCATTAACGCTCCTCAGTATCATGGGCGGTGGCATGACTGTCTTACTGCGGCTTTGGATACTGGAAAACCAACGAGTGATGCAATTGGAAAAAATCAGGTTGCAGTCTGAAATAGAACATCTGAAAGAACAAATTAGTCCTTCCATGTTATTCCGGGTACTCCACTATTCAGGAGAGCAGGCATTGGTAAATCCGGGAAAGGCTTCGAAAATGTTAATGAAACTGAGCCAGATACTCCGGTATCAGTTGTATGACTGTAACCGGGAAAAAGTGCTGTTAAATACAGAAATCAAATTCCTCACCAATTATTTGGAACTGGAACAACTTGTCTCCGGCAAATTTGATTTCCACATGAACGCATCGGGAGAGACAGGACGCACTTTTGTATTCCCATTGCTTTTCATCCCTTTTATACAACAAATCGAAACACAAGAAGAACATCCTGCATCCATTGACATCCATCTGCATGCAGAAGATGAGAATATTAAGTTCAACTGCCAGGTATCCAGACTTTGCTTGGAACCGGAACAGGAATTAAATAAAATCCGACAACGTCTTGATTTGCAATACGGAGAGAACTACCGGCTGGAATTAACCGGCCAAAGCATTCAGCTTGAATTGAAAGGAGGTGGAAAATGATCAATAACCGTTTTACCAATTTCCTGCTTGCTCCACGTTATCGGACGGCAAGGCATCTGTTTCTGCAATTCGTGGTATTTATGATTACAGTAAACATACTTTGGAATGTCCCCATGCGACCACTCAGCTTCCCTCAAAGATTGCTGGGATGGGCCATCTATTTTATTTCCATCGATGCAGTTTTCTATATCAATCTTTATTGGCTATTCCCTCGCTTCCTGCTGAAAAATCGCCTGTTGATATATGCCCTCGGTGTATCTGGAGTTAGTCTGATAGTCATTATAGCTGTAGCCATATTCCAAATTTTCACCATAGATATTTCTGTTCCCTCATCCGATAACGGTCTGTTACCTATCGTGGTAAATGCCATATCAGGAGTATTAGCCATGGGATTTACCGTAGCTGGAATGTCCGCCATACTCCTGCTCCGTCACTGGATACTCTATAACCAGCGTGTAGATGAGATCCAATCTGCCACTCTGCATTCTGAATTGAAGTTTCTCAAAAACCAGATAAATCCTCACTTCTTATTCAATATGCTGAATAATGCCAATGTACTCATTCGAAAAAATCCCGCAGAAGCATCTAAAGTATTATTCAAGCTTGAAGATTTATTGCGTTACCAGATGAATAATAACTTCCGCGAACATGTACCTCTCCGTTCCGATATCCATTTCCTGAACGATTATCTGAATCTGGAGAAAGTACGGCGTGACCACTTTGACTACAATATTACAGAGGAAGGTAATATCGATGGCATACAATTGCCGGCTTTGCTATTCATTCCTTTTGTAGAGAATGCAGTGAAGCATAATTTCGATAGTGAACATCCGTCATACGTTCACCTTTTCTTCAAAGTTGATGATAATCAATTGGAATTCCAGTGTGAAAACTCCAAGCCTGCCATAACAACAGGCAAGAGCCGTGTAGGCGGAATCGGACTAACAAACATCCGACGTCGGCTCGAACTCTTATATATCGGTCGCTATTTACTGGAAGTGTCCGAAACAGAAAACAAATATGTAGTAAATTTAAAGCTGAACTTATGAATTGTATTATAATAGATGATGAACCCCTGGCACGCGAGGCTATGGAAATGCTGGTAGAAGAAAATAAAGAGCTCTGCTTACTGAGCATGTTCAACAATGCAGTGTCCGCCGCACGGTTTATGGAAGAACATTCTGTCGACCTGATCTTTCTGGATATTCAGATGCCCGGTATCACCGGCATAGAGTTCGCACATACTGTCTCCAAACGAACACTTATCATCTTCACCACTGCTTATACGGAATATGCACTGGATAGTTATGAAGTCGATGCCATCGACTATCTGGTCAAGCCGATAGAAACAGAACGTTTCCAGAAAGCTGTACAGAAGGCTCTCTCCTATCATTCCTTATTGATGAAAGAAGAGAAAGAGGCTATTGAAGCCAATGTATCTTCCGAGTATTTCTTTGTCAAGTCCGAACGGAAATATTTCAAAGTAAACTATGCCGATATTCTCTTCATCGAAGGATTGAAAGACTATGTAATCCTTCAATTACCGGAGCAGCGCATCATAACCCGTATGAATATGAAAGGCATCTCCGAGCTCTTGCCCCAGGATCTGTTCCTCCGTGTAAACAAGTCCTATATCGTCAATACCTGTCACATCGATTCATTTGATAACAATGACATCTATATAGGCAATTATGAGATTGCCATAGGCAACAGCTACCGCGATACATTCTTTGAAGAATTTCTAATGAAAGGAAAAAGAAAAGGATAATATAAAAAATAATAATGTACATTTGTATTCCAGAATTAAGCAACTTAACAGGTTTACAGATATGATACAAATTCGTCCCAGCCAACTTTCTGACTTAGACCGCCTGATGGAGATATTCGATCATGCCCGCAAGTTTATGGCATCCGTAGGAAACGGAAACCAGTGGATCAACGGCTACCCGCAGCGTGAACTGATTGCCAAAGAAATCACCGACGGACATTGCTACGCATGCGAAGATGAACACGGAAAAATCGTCGGAACATTTTGTTTTGTTCCGAGTCCCGACCCCTTTTATTCCATTATCGAAGATGGAGCCTGGCTGAATGATGATCCCTATTATGTGATTCACCGTATCGCTTCCGACGGAAGTTACAAAGGCATTGGTGATATCTGTTTAAATTGGTGCGCCAAGCAATATCCAAGCTTACGTGCGGACACACATAAAGACAATATCATCATGCAAAATCTCCTTGCGCGAAACGAATTTATCCGTTGTGGGACGGTTTATGTCTCAAATGGGACGCCCAGGATTGCATACCAAAAAATATCACGATAATCTTCGTTTTTTTTCTGCTGAGAGAAAGACTGAAAATGATTTTTTTTATATATGTTTGCGCCTTGAAATAAATTATTTCAAGTAATAGCAACAGAGTATGATAGAAAATCGTCTCAGCCAGCTTTCCAATTCAGCTATGCAGCATGTCATCATGCAGCATTTGTTTATACAAGACGGATTTATCCGTTGTAGAATGATTCATGCAGCTAACGTAGCGGCATGCATAGCCTTTCTCAATTAAGAATCCTTAGCCAGTATTTTTTTACTTGTATAGATGCATCTTTATGTGTGTATTTACGAACTTAGACAAATAACAGCTCAAACGCATGGAAAAAGAACAGAAGCACTCACTAGCAAACGATATTGCCGAACATGTTAAACTACAGCAGCAATATGATAGTCTTTATAACCAGAGCATGACTATCCTCAACTCACTTCCGGTAGCAGTAGCTGTCTATAACGCTAAAGGAAAGATATTGTATTTCAACGAACGTTTCTGCCGCATATTTGGGACAGATATGGAAGAGATGGCAGAAAGTCATCCAAACATATACGACAGTCCGGTAGTGACCGACGAAATTAAAAATGCAATAAAAGCAGGATTACCCATATTCACCTCCTTTCCGTATGATTTTGGAAAAGTAGACGGTTACATCACTACCGTATATACCGGCATTCGTCACCTGGAATGTAATGGGCAACCCATTCGTAACCCAAACGGGAAATTGGCAAGTTATGTTATCATCATGGAAGACATCACAGAGTCTTTGGAGAAAGAAGAGATGCTCCGCCAAAGCCGTCTGAAGACAGAGATAGCCATAAAAACAGCAGATATCATGCTTTGGGAGTTTGATGTCAACTCCCGGCTATTTTTTAGTGACAATGAACCTCTGAACGGATATGACAAATCACGTCCCCTGTCAATAGATCTTTATTTAGAAACGATTCATCCTGAAGACCGTAAAGAAATGGTCAGCATCATGCAGAGAATGAATAGCGGTGAAGACTTCTCGTTCACATTCGAAGGACGCATCAAGTTATTCGGTTCTTCCGAATGGCAATATTGCTTCGTCAACGGCTCCCCCTACTCTTATAGCGAAAGCGGACAGGTACTTAAATACGTGGGTACTCGCAAAAACAATACAGATATCCATAAAAAGAAGCAGCTTCTGGATAAGATATTGAATAATATTCCGCTCTCCATCCATATAAAAGATGTAGAAGATAACTTCCGTTATATATTCTGCAATGAAGAAAGTAAACGTATGTTCGGTACGAGCGAAGATACGACAACATACGATGTCATGGATGAAGAACAAGTGGCACGTATTCAAAAAACAGATCTTGAGGTCTTCAATACCGGTAGTCCTTATCTGGGACTGGAGCGTGTAAACCTGAAAGACGGGCGCAGTTATGATACAATCGTGCGCAAGAGCGTTATCGAAGATGATGGAAAACGTTTACTACTGAATACCCGTTGGGATCAAAGTCTGCAAAATGAACTTAAACGTCGCGCACAGATTCTTTCAATCACTCTGGGAGCTATGAATGCCTTTACTTGGTTCTTTGAACCGGACAAAAACAGGATAAGTTTTGGCGAAGGGTTCAATGAAGTTACCAAAAAGGCTTCTGAGATCTGTTCGGTGGAGAAATTTCTGAGTTGTGTGCATCCTGATGACAAACAAAAATTCCATGATTCCCTGCAAGCCGTTGTTGAACAGGATAATGGTATTTGGGAATTGGAATACCAACTCGATTTAAACGGTGACGGAGTTTATCAATGGTGGCAAACCCGTGGCATGCTGGAAACAAGCACCCTGAATGATGCTCCCTATAAATATATGTTTGGCATGACCATCTGCATAGATGCACACAAACAAGCAGAACTGACATTACTCAAAAATAAAGAAGAACTGAAGAAATTGGTTACCTTGAATGAATTAGTACTCAACAATACCAATTCCGGCTTAGCATACATCACCCGAGACTATCGCGTACAGTGGGAAAATGTCTCCTCCTGCTCAAAAAGCTTGTCTTTCGAAGCCTACAAGCAAGGTGAACTTTGCTATAAAAGTGCCCACAACCGAACTTCACCGTGCGAGGAGTGTATATTATCACGTGCTTTCCAATCCCGTCAGACAGAACTCATCAAATTTAAACTTGATAATGCACACGTCGTCGAAGTATATGGAACTCCAGTTTTTCTTGAAGACGGTACAGCTGATGGCATTGTCATCCGTGTAGACGATGTGACCGAACGTGAAGAGATGATTAAGGAATTGCAGATAGCAAAGATGCATGCTGAACAATCAGACAAACTCAAATCCGCTTTCTTAGCTAACATGAGTCATGAAATCCGTACCCCGCTGAATGCCATCGTCGGTTTCTCCGGACTGATGATGTATGCAAGCGATGAAGAGAAGGAGGATTACATGCAGATTATTAATAATAACAATGAAATGTTACTGAAATTGATCAGCGATATTCTTGATTTGTCCAAACTGGAAGCCGGCTCTGTAGAATTGAAATATGAAGAATTCGACCTAACGGACTATTTCAACTCCATGTTTGCTTCTATGAAGCAAAGGGCCACAAACCCCAAAATACAAATAGTAGCTGTCAATCCTTACCAACACTGTTTAGTTACTCTCGACCGTAATCGCGTTGCACAAATCATTACCAACTATGTAACCAACGCCATTAAATATACCCCGGAAGGAACTATTGAAATGGGCTATGAATACAGAGAAGAGGGAATCTATTTTTATGTAAAAGATTCGGGAATCGGCATACCGGATGAAAAGAAAAACAAAGTATTCCACCGGTTTGAGAAATTAGACGAATTTGCACAGGGTACAGGTTTGGGACTATCTATTTGTAAAGCAATTGCGGAAGCAATGGGAGGTAATGTAGGATTTGAATCAGAATACGGTAAAGGCTCATTGTTCTGGGCACTGTTACCTTGTGAAGTGGAAATACCATCCGAAATTACTCAGCAAAGAGCAGAAAGGGTAACCTCATCAGATAAAAAAGATATAGTTGCCGGAACCTCGTCAAGCAATACTCCCGGACGTAAAACAATCCTGGTTGCCGAGGATATTCAAAGCAATTACCAGTTAGTGTCAGCTTTGTTGCGGAAACGTTTTAATCTGGTGCATGCCGCCAACGGTCAGGAAGCCATAGAAATACTACATAAACGTCACATAGATCTGCTACTCATGGATATGAAGATGCCTGTTATGGACGGACTGACAGCTACAGCTGAAATCCGTAAATTCAATGCAGAATTACCCATTATAGCATTAACTGCACACGTTTTTGAGAATGACCGCCTAACTGCTATGAATGCAGGATGCAACGAGTATCTTGTTAAACCCATAGACCGGGCTAAATTAATGGCTGTATTGAAAAAATATAGCTAATATATAATCTTTTAAACAGATATTTTATCAGGAATGAAGAATAGTAAAAAACAGGGCCCTACACAGTGGTTCATCTTTTTCAAAGACCAACTGTTGCTGAAAAAAGAGAAAACAGAAAAAGGAGAGATTAAATACAGTGTACCTTATGGTACAGAACCACCGTTGTCCCCCGGCTCAGGTAGTACGATCCATGAAGTCTTTCTGCCCACGGATGAAATGGTACATGCATTCGCCATTGAACAGCTCGTTACTGAAACTGAAGAATGGGTTATGGTCAACCTCCGGGGTTCCTACGAATACATCACTCTGGACGAATATAAAGCTGCCGGAAAAGCATATCAGATACTGTATTGGGATCAGCATAGCCGTTTTTGTCCCGCGTGTGGTATGCCTACGGAACATAAGACCCCTATCATGAAAAAGTGCCCTTCGTGTGCTTACGAAATATATCCACCTATTTCTACAGCTATCATTGTACTAATACGCCGCGGGGAAGAAATCTTGCTGGTACATGCCCGCAATTTCCGCGGAACATTCTATGGTTTGGTAGCCGGTTTCCTCGAAGCAGGAGAAACTCTGGAACAATGCGTACAACGCGAAGTGATGGAAGAAACCGGATTACGAGTGAAGAATATCACTTATTTCGGCAACCAGCCCTGGCCCTATCCCAGCGGACTGATGGTAGGCTTCATTGCTGATTATGAAAGTGGGGAAATCAAGTTACAGAAAGACGAGCTCAGTGCCGGAGCATTCTATTCAAAAGAAAATATGCCGGAAATTCCACGAAAACTGAGCATAGCACGAAAAATGATAGACTGGTGGCTAAGCAATAATTAAAAGACGGAAATCATTCAAATAAAAACAGATTGCGGAGGACATGCATTCAACAAACGAACAACTACGAATGAAACGACTCTCATTCACATCAACCAATTAGCATGCAACCGCAATCTGTATATTTTCTCATCTCCCGGTCATTCGACCTCCATCAAGTAATTCTAAAATACATCCATCAGAAAAAAAGAGGATAGTAGCAATTTATCTCAACCGATGCTTTCACTATTGAAAACGCTCTTACGCCACTAATTGCCAAAATCCCCTTTTATCATCCTGATGGATATTACTAAGGTTTAGGTTAGGTTTATACGTTGCATATAAAACGGCATTTAACAGAGAATGATTTCAGAGTTGACTTAAAGAAAGCAAAAGAACCTTAAAACGGAAAGAATGTCCACGCTAACGGATAAAAAACAAAAAAGGTGCAACCCTTCGCAGGATTACACCTTTCCTTCTGCCTTACAGCAGTTTATCTTTCTCAGATGCCGAGTGACTTACGTACTGCCACCACTTTTTCTTCTGCTTCAGCATCAGCACTGGCGTAGCATTTCGGGCAACCCATTTCGCCCTTCACCTCGATATAGAACTTGATTTTCGGTTCTGTACCCGACGGACGAACAGAAATCTTTGTACCGTCTTCCGTGAAATACTGAAGAACATTTGAAGTCTCCGGCATATCCAGATCAACAGCATTTCCCTGAGCATCGATCATCTTCAATGTCTTATAATCCTTGATCAATTTGACAGGTGAACTTCCGATTTCCTTCGGTGGGTTAGCACGGAAGTTATCCATCATGGCTTTGATTTCATCTGCACCGCTCTTACCGGGTTTCACTACGTTTACAGTCGTTTCTTTAGAGAAACCATACTCTACATAGATATCCATCAGCACATCATACAGCGTCTTGCCCTGATCCTTAGCCCAGGCGCAGATCTCAGCCAACAATGAACAAGCAGAAACGGCATCTTTATCACGAACAAAGTCTTCTGCCAAGAAGCCGTAGCTTTCTTCACCGCCACCAATATATTGCTGCTTGCCTTCGCTCAAACGGATTTCACGTGCAATCCATTTGAAACCGGTGTAGCAATCACGCATTTCAATCTTATTCTTATCAGCGACAGCCTTAATCAGTTCAGTAGTTACAATGGTCTTCACAATAAAGTCATTCGGCTGCATCTTACCCATTGCAATACGATTCTTGATAATGTAATATAAGAAGATCAGACAAGTCTGGTTACCATTGATAAGCACCCACTCACCTTTATCATCTTTGCAAGCCATACCTACACGGTCAGCATCCGGGTCACTGGCCATTACAATATCAGCATCGATCTTCTTCGCCAATGCGATAGCCATAGAAAGCGCCTCAGCATTTTCAGGGTTCGGAGATACCACTGTCGGGAAATTACCATCCTTCACCATCTGCTCGGGTACGCAATTCACATTCTCAAATCCCCATTCCTTCAGAGAAGAAGGAATCAGCACACGACCTGCACCATGCAGAGGAGTATAAACAATGCTGAGATCTTTCTGACGCTTGATAACTTCCGGATCTATAGAAATAGAATGAACCATATCCAGATAAATCTTATCTACATCAGCACCAATGATCTGAATCAACTCTTTGTTACCTTCAAACTTGATATCATCAACAGTCACCTTATTTACTTCGTCAATGATAGCGGTATCGTGCGGAGCAAGTACTTGTGCACCATCATCCCAATAAGCCTTATAACCATTATATTCTCTTGGGTTATGACTTGCTGTGATATTGATACCACTCTGGCAACCAAAGTGACGAATAGCAAAAGAAACTTCCGGTGTAGGACGCAAATCGTCGAAGAGATATACCTTGATACCGTTTGCAGAGAAGATATCTGCAGAAATCCGGGCAAACTTGTCGCTATTGTTACGGCAGTCATAACCTACCACTACAGAAATCTGTTCTTTATCCTTGAAGCATTTGTTCAGATAGTTGGAAAGGCCCTGTGTAGCTGCACCTACCGTGTAAATATTCATACGGTTGGTTCCTGCGCCCATTATACCGCGCAAGCCACCCGTTCCGAACTCCAAATCCTTATAAAAGCAATCTATCAATTCGGTTTTATCTTCATTCTCCAACATGCGTTTCACTTCCGCCTGAGTTTCGGCATCATAAGCCGGGGTGAGCCATCTCTGAGCTTTCTCAGTTACCTGTTTGATAAGTTCCTGATTTTCCATATAATCATTGTTATTTTAGAGGTTAAAATATATCTATTATTTACAAGACACAAATGTAGGCGAATAAGTTCAAATTTCCTACATTTTCATTAAAGATTTACACTGTAGTATTATTCCGGCATCTTATAGCGATCACCGGTTTGTTTTACGTATTCCTCAAGGAATTCTTTCGGATATCCGGGACGTATCACACCAGCCGGCTGACCGATGGAATTACGTTCGAACTTACCGTCTTTCATACGTTTCACCACACCATCGTTGTATTTTACGATAAGGAATTCGCCGAGACGTTTCCAGGTATCGAGCGTACTCTGTGCAGTCATATTCGTGTAGTTAGTCAGAAACTCTTTTGCCCGGGCAGGATCTTTGGAATACAGCTTGGATGCAGCTGATTCGATTCCTTCCTGTGCATCATTGAAAGTGGTTTCCATCTCCGACTGGCTTGCACGTACATCTCCAATCATCAGATCGTAACGGGGATAAACCATATTCGCCACCCAGTTGAAGATCCAGAAAGAAGAATTCCAAGAAAAGGTAATATAGTCGGCGCCATCTACGCGAGAGTAGCATACAGGCACTTTATTGGTACAGCAATATACAGGTGTGAACACTGTCATATTAGCATCATCCGTACCGAACCAGAGCACACCACCGATAGCATCGGGCATGGTAGAACGCATCTGAGATACGAAAACAAAACCGGACTGCTGGGTAGAAATAGGACGTTCGTTGAAATATTCCTGACCATTCACTTTAAAAGAAAGCGGAGAAAGACGATAAGGAGTGTGATAAGGACCTGCACCGAAATCCTTGCTGATATCCAGCGGAGTACCTTCGTAATGGTCGCGCATGGCATTCTTCACATCCTGTACGGAGATTTTGCGGTTTGCCTTCAAATAGAGCGGCATGGGTTGATTAGTCTTACCTTCTATGTATGGCAGAAACTCCTCACCACGGTCGGTAAACATATTGAAATAGCTCCATACGCGGGCTTCGCAATAGCGACGCGCACCGAAATCCAGAGGAGCATACGCATCAGCAAAGCTGAAATCCTTATTCACACCAGTGAAGTAGCCTTTTTCACGAGCGAAAGAAATCACATCGGAAGAATAGAGGCAGTTATTCTTATCATTCATATCGAACTGGTGGATACGGGACTGGTTGGCATGCGCCGAGATACAATCATCCGGAATGCGTACGGCCACCCATACGGCACCACGTACACCAGGACCTTTACCTATCATTTCCATAATCCAGATTTCGTTAGGATCGGCAATCGTAAAAGATTCCCCACTGCTGTAATAACCATATTCCTGTACAAGATCAGTCATCACCTTGATAGCTTCGCGGGCCGTACGGGCACGTTGCAGTCCTAAATAAATCAGACTGCCATAATCGATGATACCGGTAGTATCTACCAATTCCGGACGACCACCGAAAGTGGTCTCGGCAATGGGGAGGTGGAATTCGTTAA
>ERZ780014.572-NODE-572-length-15586-cov-3.60273_pt1 | contig 15586 bp, 13 predicted proteins | sample MGYA00511929_ERZ780014 | MGnify/ENA primary metagenome ERZ780014 (study PRJEB29588, sample SAMEA2155132) | human gut metagenome | biome: human gut; feature: human-associated habitat; material: faeces | place: Denmark | collected 2008/2010 ...
GGCTTTTTGTTGTGAAAAGGGTATATTTACCCTAACTTCACTTTGTCATTTAAGCGAAGTAGAAGTTGACGAAAAGGGGCAAAAACATGAAAAAACAACAACGTTTATCAATAATAGAATTCGCAAAGAAGTTTTCGACCGATACCTTGACGAATTCTGCTATCGTTTTAATCGTCGCCATTTCCCCAATTTGTGCGACAGATTAACTAACGCTATTGCACTTTCATCGTTTGCGGCCTAAAAGGGTTAACCAGAAAACAAAATATAAAAATCTCGCCTATCCGATTGACTTTTATTAATTGATTTGATATAATAAATCTGTTAGTATGATATTTTTGAGTATCGATAACCTGTCGCAAGAATACAAATTAATAAATATGCAGGTATGGCGGAATTGGCAGACGCGTATGGTTCAGGTCCATATGAAAGCAATTTCATGCAGGTTCAAGTCCTGTTACCTGCACCATATTGAGTGTTCATAAGGGATTTGACTTATGAACACTCTTTTTGTTTTATCATATAATTTTTATGTACGAGCAAGGGTAGCACCTTGCTCTTTTTTATGCCGTGGATTGCTCGGTTATATACTCTACGGCAACACCTTTGCGTGTGTCCGCAATGTGGGTTTGTTTTGTGGCGTTCGGCAATTCGATATATCCGATAAAACGGTAATATATAACGATTCGTTGCGTTCGACTTTTGCCGGTACCCTCTGTTTCAAAAATATCGATATGGTCAATCAGTTCTCGAAGCAGCGGTGATGTCAGATTATCCATTTGCATAAACCTGCGAATTGCCGATATGAATTTTCCATATTCCGAATTGGTGTTTTTCAACTCTTCGATTTGGTGTCGAGTATCCGCAATTTTGGCTTTTAAGTCCATACGCTCTTTTTCGTATTTATGAGATAACTCAACAAACCACTCATCGCTGACTTTTCCGATAACATTATCCTCATATAGCTTTTCATAAAGTTGCGATACCGTGTTGCTGCGTGTAATCGCTTTTTGCAGTTCCGACTCCAAAAACTTTTTGTCTTTTTCTCTTTCTTCGGCATTTTTCCGCAAAAGCAGTTGTGCAAAATATGACTCGTCAATTTCCAACATTTCAACAAGTCGCCTTAATTCAAGTTTTACAACCTCTTCAAGGGCATCTGCTCTGACATAATGTCTTCCCGGACACTTTCCACGATAATCCACTTTGTTGTCGGAACAAGTGAAATAGTGAATTTCTTTATTCGAGGTGCTTGTGTGGTATCTCATTTTACTGTGGCAATCTCCGCAATATATCAATCCGTTAAATATACTCCGTTCGCCGTTTTCTTTTTTCGGAGCCCGACGCTTTGTTTTTGAAATAAACTTCTGTACGGTTTCAAATGTTTCTCGGTCGATTATCGGCTCATTTACATTCTTGAATACAGCCCAATTTTCTTTGGAGTTTTCATATCTTGTTTTGTTTTTAAATGACTTGGAATATGTTTTGAAATTGATAATATCTCCGCAATACTCTTGTTGAGAAAGAATTTTTTGAATAGTTGTCTTACACCATTTGTACGGATTGGTCTGTGTTTTCTTTCCGCCTCTGTTCAATCCTTTTGACCGCCAATAAGCCATAGGAATAAGCACTTTGTTTTCCTGCAATTCTCTTGCAATGGTTTCATTGCCTTTACCGTCGAGGCACATTTTGAATATGCTTTTCACAACGGTTGCGGCTTCGGGGTCAATTATCCATTTCTTTTTGTTTTCCGGTGACTTCATATATCCGTAAGGCGGTTGCGATAACGGCTCTCCCATACTGCCTCTGAGCCTGTGGGATGAACGAATCTTTTTTGAAATATCTCTTGCATACATTTCATTTAAGATATTCTTGAACGGTGCAATTTCGCTCTCGCCTTCGTCGCTGTCAATGGCGTCGTTTACTGCAATAAAACGAACATTATGTTCGGGAAAATAGCTGTCGGTATAATTACCTACCGAAACATAGTCTCGACCCAGGCGTGATAAATCTTTAACCATTACGGCAGAAACAAGTCCGATTTCAATATCGTCGATAAGCTGTTGAAATCCGGGACGATTAAAATTTGTTCCGGTATATCCGTCATCCACATAATATTTTGTATCCGTTAAACCCATTTCTTTTGCTTTTTGTAATAGCAGCTTTTTTTGATTGCCTATGGAGTTGCTCTCGCTTTCCGTTCCGTCATCACGGGATAAACGACAATAAAGAGCCGTTATCCCTATTTGATTTTTGTTTTTCGACTGCATTTAATCCTCCTTTCCGACAGTCGAACAATCATATTCATCAGTCATTTTATCATTGATGCTGTCAAAGGACAATTCTGCGAAATCGCCCGTGAGATATTTTTTCAATCTGTTATTCAAATGATTGCTGTCGCTATATTTTTTAATGTTAAAATCCTCAAATTTACCGCAAACGATATATCTTACTCCGTTTATCATATATTCGCCTGTACCCAAGCTGAAATTTATTATTTGCTTTTTCATATCATCTCTCCCTCTCACGCTGTCGGATTAAATATTTTCTGTAATGCTCGCAAGCTTTAATTATGAAATCTTCGGTCTTTTGTTTATCCAAACCTTTTGGCAAGACATCACGCAACTTATCTGCAGATATTCGCACTTGCTCCTTTTGATTTGGCTTTTCTTCATTGAGAACGGCGAAAACCGTATCGACGAAAAAGTTGCCGTCTTTACTGAATTTTCTTAATCGCTGTGCCTGTGATAATGACGGTGTTGCGTCGGTAAATTCGATTTGTTCAAGTAATATTTGTTGTTCATATTCCGACAGATATGAAAGTTCAACCGCAGGAGTAAAGGCTATCCTTTCTTCATCAACAAGTTTAAGTAATTCGGGTATTAAGTATGTTAAGCGGATATATCGCTGAACATTTCTGCCGCTTTCGGTATCGGATATGTTATCTCTTGACTTGTGGACAACTTGTCCATAAGTTTTACCTTGATGTTTCAAAGCCTCTGATTTCATTTTGTATGCAAAAGCTTTTTCACTCGGTAAAATATGTTCACGGTGTATGTTTGAATCCACCATTTGCACAATCGCCTCGTCTTTTGTGAGTTCTTCGATTATTGCGGGTACTTCGGTTATCCCCAATTCCTTGCACGCCTCAACTCGTCTGTGTCCGCTGATAATTTCATATTTACCGGCCGGAAAAGAACAAACGATTATCGGTTCAAGCAATCCGCTTTCTTTTATGCTTTCTGTTAATTCTTGCTGTTCAATTCCGTTCCTTTTCTTAAACGGATGATTTTCAAAGGGAACAAGCAAATCTATACTTATGTTTTTTATCATTTTTCTGCCTCCTTTAATATTTCAACTTTTTTGAGGGAAATACCCTTATGGTTTTTCTCATAAATCAATCTTAAATTTGTTCCGTTATCTATTTCGTAAAAGCCAAGATAACTCTGCCACCAAAATACAGGTGTGATTATTTTTCTTCCGTCACTTAGCCGAAGAAAAAGTCGCATCATATTTCGACTTGCCTCTGCTCGCATTATTAACTTTGCGAAGTATTCGCCCTCTTTGTCAATAAACTTGTAGTCGGAGGTAATGATGTGTTCCTCTCTCATTTCTTCTCTTGTGTAAACTTTGTTTTGAATCATAATATATCCCTTCTTAATAAATTCTCTTTATCGGAAAGTAAAAGCTATATATTTATTTATATATTTATACGGCTGCTCTCCGTTTTGGTTTTAATCACCGATTTATCTTTGCTTTACACCTCTGTTTCTGTATTGATTTGGTGCCGAAATCGGTAATTTTTTCTTTTATATCAACATTTTATTGAAAACAAGTATCGCTATATTAAATTAACCGCTGTCATCATATTCACGGCGATTTTTAATGCTTTTTGTACCTCTTTTGGATTTGTACTTCGGGCAGAAAACAACGATTGCCTTGTGACTTTGCTTGCATTTGTTTTTACATTTTCGGCAAAGACTGTTGTATGTTCTTCTGCCTGTTTCGGGATTTATGAAAAAATCCCATTCTTGTTTCGCTTTCTTTGATAATCTCGACATTGTAAAAACTCCCTTCACTTGTTTGAACCGGGAACGCTTTTTTGGGGGGTGTTTTTGAAAAATTTATATTTTTTAACATTTACCCCTCTACTCATTTGGACAAAGGGTGCCGAAATGCACACCCAAAATTGCCGATTTAACGGAAATTTTTTTAAAAATTATTTTTACCCCTCTATTTGTTTGAACCGGGAGAGGCATTTTGCACCCCTTGTAAAACAAAAAAGTTAAAAAAATAGCCGCATATCAAAATTGATAAGCGGTAAGCGCTGTCATAAAAAGCGTACAATAAAATTTTACATATTTAATTTTAGTTTTGATTATGATATAATAATCTTGGGTTGTTATGTAATTGCATAAATAGAAATCTTTGCAATTTAACTTCCGATAACTTTTAATTATCGGAAACAAAGGAGAATTGGTATGATTTTAGATAAAAAGCAAATGACTGAAGAAGATATAAAATATAATTTTATAACTCCGGCTATTCAGGCAAAAGGTTGGAGCGATAAAATCACAATGGAAACTCAAGTTAAATTTACAGATGGTAAAATCAACCTGAAAGGTAATGTTGTGAAAAGAGAGCCGGCAAAAAAGGCTGATTATATTCTTTACTTAAATTCAAATAATCCTATTGCAATTGTTGAGGCAAAAGATAATAATCATACGGTATCTTATGGACTTCAGCAGGCAATGGCTTATGCACAGATGCTTGATATACCTTTTGCATATAGTTCAAATGGCGATGGCTTTTATGAACACGATTTTTTGACGGGATCAGAAAGACAAATTCGGATTGATGAATTTCCGACAGTAGAAGAATTATCATCAAGAGTTAAGCAAGAGGCTAATGGTGGAACCGGATTATCCGATGCAGAAGAAACAATTATAAATCAGCCTTATTACTCAAGTCAAACGACATATTCTCCACGTTATTATCAAAGAATTGCAATCAATAGAACTGTTGAAGCAATCGCAAAAGGACAAAATCGCTTATTACTTGTAATGGCAACGGGTACAGGAAAAACCTATACTGCATTTCAGATAATATACAGACTTTTGAAATCAGGACTAAAAAAGAAAGTATTATATTTGGCCGATAGAAATATTCTTGTTGATCAGTCGATAGCTCAAGATTTTCAACCTCTTGAAAAAACAATACATAAAATTAACTTTGCTAAAGACGATCCGACTACAATAACTTCTCACGAAGTGTACTTTTCTCTTTATCAGCAACTTGCCGGTGATGAAGAAGAACTTGAAAATGATGATACCGTAAGCAGATTTGAACAATTATTCAATAAAAACTTTTTCGATTTAGTTGTAGTCGATGAATGTCACCGTGGTTCGGCGAAAACAGCAAGTAATTGGCATAAAATACTTGAGTATTTTTCATCTGCAACGCAACTCGGTATGACTGCAACGCCAAAAGAAACAAAAGATGTTTCAAATCTTTCGTATTTTGGTGAACCTGTATATACTTACAGCCTTAAGGAGGGCGTAAATGACGGGTTTTTGGCTCCGTTTAGAGTTATCAATATTAAAACCAATATTGGTGACGGCTGGCGACCAACCCGTGGGCAAAGAGATAAAAACGGGGTGTTGATTGAGGACAGAATTTATACCAATAGCGATTTTGATTATAAAATAATTTTAGACGGTCGAACACACGAGGTTGCCAATGAAATCACAAATTACTTAAAGAGCACTGATAGAATGCAAAAAACTATTGTATTTTGTGCAAATGAAGATCACGCCGATCGTATGCGAAATGAACTTGTTAAACTCAACCAAGATATGGTGCAACAAAATCCGGATTATGTTGTACGAATTACAGGTTCTGATGTGTTCGGAAAGAGTAAATTGAAGCACTTTATTTCTGTGTCATCGGAATATCCTGTTATTGCAACAACATCAAAACTTTTGTCTACAGGTGCAGATTGCAAAATGACGAAGCTCATTGTGCTTGATGAAATGATAAACTCAATGACTGAGTTTAAACAGATAATAGGTAGAGGTACTCGTATTAGAGAGGCAGACGGAAAAACGCATTTCGTTGTTATGGATTTCCGAAATGTAACAAGACTATTTGCTGACCCTGATTGGGATGGACCGATAGAAATTGCCCCGGATTATCCGCCGAAACCGACAACACCTCCGACACCAAACCCTATCGACCCACCCGAACCGATTGATCTGCCACCTTCACCAACTCCAAAACCAATTGTTGATGAGAACGGATGTAGGGTTGAGGTTATAGGAAAGATAGTATCAATTTATGATGCAGACGGTAAATTGCTAAAAAGCGAAAGTATCATAGATTATACTAAGTCAAATGTTCTCGGCGAATGTGCCTCACTTGAAAACTTCATAAACAAATGGCAATCTGAAGACAAAAAACAAGCTATTAGAGATATTTTCCTTGATAAGGGCATAGACCTCGAACAATTAAAGCAAGAGCAAAATATGTCCGATGTTGATGATTTTGACTTCATTTGCCACGTGGCGTATGACCAAAAACCACTCACAAGGAAAGAACGAGCAAACAATGTAAAGAAAAGAGATTTTTTAAGCAAATACAGCGGCGTTGCTCGTGAAGTTTTAGAGGCTTTGCTTGATAAATATATGGATAACGGTGTTTATGATATTGAAAATAATGCTGTTTTAAAACTTGATCCGTTTTCAAAGTTTGGAACGCCGGCTAAAATAATGAAAATGTTTGGCGGAAAAGAAAACTATTTATCCGCAATTAAAGAATTAGAAAGCGAATTGTATATGGTGGCTTAATATGACCAATTTATCAAATTTTGTAAAAAGAATAAGAGATATTATGCGTAATGATGCAGGTATCAATGGCGACGCACAAAGAATAGAACAAATGGCTTGGATACTCTTTCTAAAGGTATATGCAGCAAAAGAGGAAGACTGGGAAGCTTTAACCGAAGAAGGAGAAGGCTATACATCGATTATACCGGATAATTGCCGTTGGAGTAATTGGGCTTATGACGATAAAAGCGGAAACGCATTGACAGGCGATAAACTTCTTGATTTTGTAAACAACACATTATTTCCTACTCTTAAAAATCTTGATGTTGATGCAGAAACCCCTATTAAAAAATCTATCGTTAAAACAGCATTTGAAGATGTAAATAACTATATGAAGGATGGTACTCTTTTAAGACAGGTTATAAATGTAATTGATGAACTTGACTTAACTGATAATAACGAGATTCACGCATTTGGTTCAATTTATGAAGATATATTGAAAGAACTTCAAAGTGCCGGTTCTTCCGGCGAGTTCTATACTCCGAGAGCAGTTACAGATTTTATGGCTAAAATGATTAAGCCGCAAATCGGCGAAACTGTTGCAGATTTTGCTTGCGGCACCGGAGGATTTTTAACAAGTTGGCTTAATGAACTTAATAAGCAAATTAAAAATAATAGCGATCAAGAAAAATATGACAACTCTATATACGGAGTTGAGAAAAAACAATTTCCATATATTCTTTGTGTAACAAATATGTTACTTCACGGAATAGACGTTCCTAAAATTGAACACGATAATTCTTTGACTCATAATGTCCTTGATTATACAGTCAGAGATCAATTTGATGTTATCTTAATGAATCCTCCATATGGTGGACATGAAATAAAAGAAAAAATTAAGTCATATTTTCCCGATGATGTTTTAAGTAATGAAACAGCTGATTTATTTATGTCTGTAATTATGTACCGCCTTAAAAAGAATGGCCGTGCTGCCGTTATTTTGCCTGATGGTTTTCTTTTTGGCACAGATAATGCAAAAGTTGCTATAAAGAAAAAACTTATTTCTGAATTTAATTTATATACGGTTATTCGTATGCCTCATAGCGTCTTTGCACCTTATACATCCATAACCACAAATATATTATTCTTTGATAGAACCGGAAAAACCGAAGAAACTTGGTTTTATCGTTTGGATATGCCGGATGGTTATAAAAACTTCTCAAAAACAAAACCTATGAAACTTGAACATTTTGCTCCGGCTATGGAATGGTGGAATAATAGAGAAGAAATCACCATTGACGGTTTTGACAAAGCAAAAAAATATACTGCACAAGAACTTGCCGACCGTAATTATAATATTGATCTTTGTGGATACCCTCACGAAGAGGAAGAAATCTTACCGCCTAAGGAACTTATTCAGCAGTATCAAGAAAAAAGAGCAAGCCTTAATGCGGATATTGATCGCATTCTTGCTCAAATTACAGATATTTTAGGAATTGATATTACGGAGGAAGAATAATGATAAGTAGTGGACTTTTGGTTTGTAGTTTTTATTTGAAGAAAAAGTTTTCAAGAGGGAATGACGATGTCATAAATCTTAATAATCAAATTTTTGGTGACGAGAACCAAGAGTATGATGATATTGTTGTCCTATTCAACGCATTCTTGAGCGAAGCCATCGAAACGAAAGACGATGAACGCAGTATGAAGCTTTTTTCTGTTCTTCCTGAGTCTATAAAAAATTATGATTGTAAAACATACAGAGCAATATCTTTTGCTGTTAGGTCAGGATCATACGGATTAGAATCAGAAATAACGGACAGAAAAACAGGGAAAGTTAAATATAAACGAACGCAGGACGATGCAGATAACAAACAGTTTTACTGCTTGATCTATATTCCTAAAGATACGGATGAAGTACAAGTTCAAAAAGGAATAATGCTCTTTCAAACGCTAAGCACCTACGGAATTAAAACGATTACTACGCAACAAATGAAGGATTTTTTCTCTGAAAAAAATATGACATTAGAAACACGAAGTGTGTCTGTTCGAATGTTTATGGAAAAGATCATTGAAAATGGATCTTTAACAAAAGTCACGCTCGTTAAGAATTCTGTGAGTCCTGATTTAAGCGATAGTATGTTCATTTCAACGGGTCGAGAAGAAAAGTCATACATAAAACCTAAGCTTCATCAAAAATGGGTCGCGAAATTCCTTGATTTCTTGGATGGGAAAAATCAGGATGATATATTTGAAATCAACGACGAAAAATATCAAGATATAAGGATAACTTTTTCACTCTCTGGAAAAAGTAGAACAGTAAGAGCAAATGATATCGATAGATTTAGTGTTGTTGAAGAAATACCAGATTCTATTTTTAACAATGGGAAATATTCAAAGGAACATCTAACAACGCATATGATTTCTGTCGCAGAAGCCTATAAAGATAAGATGGTTTTTCGTTTGGAATGAGGTGAATTAATGCAATATTTTGGAATAGCACTTATATTTGTCTCATTTGTGTTGATGCTTTTTTCAATATTCAAAAAGACAAACAACTTTTTTAATGCAAGACAAATAGTAAAAGATCATTTTGCCGCATTCAATAAAAGCATTCGGCAATATATAGTGTTTTATGTTTATCCGCTACTATTGTCAGTAGGTGTTACTTTTATATATGATGCAACCGATGTGCTTTACGATAACCTTCTGATTGTTCTAAGTATTATTCTGTCAATGTTATTTTCAGTTCTTGCAATCATAACTAATTTCAGCTATAAAACTGATAATGAAAATCCAGTAGATAAAAGAATCATCAAGGTTGTAAGGGAATCGTGTAATTCTATTTTATACAGTTGCCTTCTTTGTGTTTTTATTATACTGTATTGTATTATCCTGATAATCATTAACGATATGCCATTTTATGGTGGATTGTTAGGTAAAATACTAAATGGGATTGCGTACTACATTTTTGTGGTTTTAATTCTAAATCTGCTTCTTGTTGTAAAGAGAATCAGTAAAATCATTAACGCAAAAATTAAAATTGAAAGTGAGGATAGTAAAAAATGACCGGTCAACAGCTGAAAAATTCAATATTACAAATGGCTGTTCAGGGCAAACTTGTTCCGCAAGACCCAAATGACGAACCGGCTTCGGTTTTGTTGGAAAGAATTAGAAAAGAAAAAGAACAGCTTATTAAAGATGGCAAGATAAAAAAAGAAAAGAATCCTTCTTATATTTTTCGTGGTGCCGATAATTTGCCTTATGAGAAAGTAGGCAATAACGACCCTGTGTGCATTGCTGACGAAGTGCCTTTTGATATTCCGGATAGTTGGGAGTGGGTGAGGTTAGGAAGTATTGGCGATTGGGGTTCAGGTGCTACACCAAGCAGAACGAATACAGAATATTATGGCGGTGATATTCCTTGGCTTAAAACCGGTGATTTGAACGATGGATACATAAAACATATTCCAGAAAGTATAAGTCATCGTGCCTTGGAGAAAACATCAGTTAGACTGAATGAAACAGGTTCTGTTCTAATTGCGATGTATGGTGCAACAATAGGCAAAGTGGGAATACTCACTTTCCCAGCCACAACTAATCAAGCATGTTGTGCGTGTTTGCCTATTGGAATTTATAATGAATATTTATTTTATTTTCTGATGTCGCAAAAATCTGCATTTGTAAAGCGTGGCGAAGGTGGAGCACAGCCAAATATTTCAAAAGAAAAAATAATATCAACTCTAATGCCATTACCATCCTTAACAGAGCAGTATCGTATTGTCGCAAAAATCAAGAAAGTGCTCCCATTGGTTGAGCAATATGAAATAGCTTACTCTGAAGTTAATTCGTTGAATAATTCGTTTCCTGAATTATTAAAAAAATCAATACTACAAGAAGCTGTACAAGGAAAGCTCGTACCGCAAGACCCAAATGACGAATCTGCTTCCGTATTGCTTGAACGCATAAGAGCCGAAAAACAAGCACTTATCAAAGCAGGTAAAATCAAAAAAGATAAGAATGAATCCGTCATTTTCAGAAGGGATAATTCTCATTATGAGAAGTTGAACGGAATTGAGCGTTGTATAGACGATGAAATCCCGTTTGATATTCCTGATAATTGGTGTTGGGTTAGGCTTGGTTCCTTGTTTCAACACAATACTGGCAAGGCATTGAATTCATCAAATAAAGTTGGTACAAAACTAACATATATCACAACGTCAAACTTATATTGGGATAAGTTTATACTTGATAATTTAAAAGAAATGCCTTTTACCGACGCAGAAGTTGAGAAATGTACGGTTATTAAAGATGATCTGTTAGTTTGTGAGGGCGGAGATATTGGTAGAGCAGCAATATGGAATTATGATTTCCCTATGAGGATTCAAAATCACATTCATAGATTGCGTTCTTATATTCCGGTTAATGTAAAATTTTACTATTATATTTTTTACCTTTATAAACATATGGGCTTAATCGGTGGAAAAGGTATAGGAATACAGGGATTGTCATCAAATGCAATTCATCAGTTATTATTTCCTTTGCCACCGTCAAATGAACAACACAAAATTGTGGAAAAAATAGAAGCATTACTATCGTTTTGTGAAAATCTATAATTTTAGGCATACACTTCAAAATTGAGGTGTATGCCTTTTCTTTACCAATCTACTATTTTATCAACTATTTCTCTTTGCTCAGTTGCAGTTTTTCTAAGATAAATACGGGTTGTTTCAATGCTTTCGTGTCCCATAAGGTCAGCAAGAAAAGCTATATCATTACATCGTTCAAGAAAGCTTTTCGCAAATCTGTGACGAAATGAATGAGGATAAACCACGGCAGGGTTTATTCCATACTTTATTGCATATTTTTTTAATTGTCCCGAAATACCACGAGTAGTAATCCTATCGCCATATTTATTCAAAAAAATAAAGCCGCTTTCACGGTGGTTTTCTGCCAACCAAGAAAGGGCTTCTTCTTGTAAAGAGTTTGGAATATATATTCTTCTAAGTTTACCGCCTTTTGAATATAAATCGAGATGCCCGAGCTTTATATGTTCAACCTTAATCTGTATCAATTCGCTTACCCTTGCACCGGTGGCAGCTAAAAATCGAATAACAAAATACCAAAACATTTCATCTTCGTTTTTGAGACAAGCTTTGAAATACTCATAATCAGCTTCGCTTATTACATTTTCAAGAAATGCTTTTTGCTGTACTCGAACAAACGGCAATTTCCATTTTTCTTTTCCTATGCTTTCAAGGTAACAGTTAATTGCTCGTAATCGCAAATTTACTGTTTTGGGCTTGTAGCTTTCTATAAGCCAAACCTTATACTCACGCAAGTTTTTTCTTGTGATTTCACCATATTGTTCACTGTATTGCTTAACCGCAAACAAATATGATGAAATCGTGTTTTCAGAGAGGTTGGTACCTCTCAAGTGTCTTTCAAATTTTTCTTTATCTATCATAGCGAAAGACCTCCTTTCACTATGATTATAACAGAGGTAATTTTACAACTGCTCAAGTGCAGGCAATATGGATTTATATGTAGCTACAATTCGGTGCTGTTCTTCAACTGGTGGTAGTGGAACAAACAAATCCACCATTGTTTCTGTACCAACTCTTGGCATTTTTACTCCGTAAGTAATTGTATTTATAAAATTGTCTACATAAGGTGACTTTAAATAGGTCGCAATGTACTCGTTATAAATATTACAGTATGTGTCAAAAGGTACAATTTCGGGCGTGCATATGCCATTTTCATCCGCAACAAATATTTTTAAAAGATATGGTCTTAATTTGCTATATAAAATATTTCCCTTATAAAACATCGTTTTATCTCCGACTGCTTTACGCTCTGAAACATTTGCTTTTTTTAGAAGTTTTCCTCCCTTTTCGATATCTTCAAGGTCTAATTCCCAAATGTTAGGAGAAGCATTTTTGGCATTTATTTTTTCTTTTTTCTGAGCATAAGTTGATATTGTTCCAAGCCTAACCCAACACCAATTATTAGGAATCTCAAACGGGATTTCATCGTCTATACAACGCTCAATTCCGTTCAACTTCTCATAATGAGAACTTTACAAAGCGTGTACTTTTCTTTCCAGCCCTTCGAGTATATTGATAATTCTGTTTTGCTCATTTGTTGGCGGAATAGGAATTATCACATTTCGTATCGCATCAATAGAGATACTCTCTTGAGCCGTTGCTTTTTTGTGCTTAGTCAGCTGCAGATAACCGGCTGCACTCCTAAGGTAGTTTAAAACATATTCTTCAGAAAGGTATGTTCGATCAACGGGGTTTATTAACTCGATTTTTCCTACGTTAGAACCAAGATGTGCTTTGAAGCTACCATCGAAAATCGCAATATTGCCAATGGTTCCAACATACGGCGTCAACAAGCATTTTTTACTAATCTGGCTTCGTGATAATTCATCAGAGATATATTCTGGAATATACCCTTCAAAATTAAAGACTAATTTCCCTTTTTGAACATTTTTGCCCTTAAACAAAGGTATTCCTGTATCTGTAAGATTAGGCGCAATATATTTTGTATATTCAAATCCTGCTAACTTAGTTACAAATGCAACATCGCCAAGATAGCACCATTCCCAATTTCTCGGAATTTCAAAGGGCAATTCTTCATCAATACATACTTCCTCAGAACCACGCTTTTCATAATGAGAATTATCCCTTCTAAAAATGATGGATTCATTCTTATCTTTTTTGATTTTACCTGCTTTGATAAGTGCTTGTTTTTCGGCTCTTATGCGTTCAAGTAATACAGAAGCAGGTTCGTCATTTGGGTCTTGTGGAACAAGCTTTCCTTGTACGGCTTCTTGTAGTATTGATTTTTTTAACAGCTCTGGAAAAGAGTTATCTAACGATGTAATTGCATTTTCTGAAATTGCATATAAATCGATATATTTTTCTACACACAGAATTCTTTCGATAATCCTTTTTTGCTCGGCTAATGGAGGTACAGGAAAATATAATGACTTTAATGTATTTACACTTACACCACCTATTATGCCTGTCGTATTTTTCTTAAAGATTTCCTGAAAAAGCGGACTTTGTAAGTAATAGTATAAAAACAAATAATCGATACCATAAGATATGAAACAACAGAGTTTGTTGCCAAAGCAAATATCTTGGTTTGTAAATGCAATTTTTCGTCCTGCACTTCCGCCTTCAATACATAACAAGATGCAGTTCTTAGGAGCAATCTTAAATTTTGAATTATTATACGGAATTTTAACGCCATTATCATAGTCAATAGTATGGTCGAATCCGACATCTTTTGTGCCTATGTAATAATATCCAGTGGACAGATTAGTATATTTTGTTTTTTTATCTGTTTGGTTAATGCTATTACCAGTATACATATCATTTACAGATGATAATCTACACCATTCCCAACTATCCGGAATATCAAAAGGCACTTCGTCGGCAATGCACACAGGCTCGTTATTGCCTACTTTCTCATAAGGCAAATTATCGGCTGTTTCATCAGGTCTTAGGGTGTCCCTAACGAGGTGTTTGGTAGTGTAACTGTCCGAACACACCGCTTGTTTCACAGCGAAGCGAAAGCAACCGATTTGGAAAGCCTGTCCATAATTGGTCTGCTCGCTGAGATTGTGCAAAAGCGGGCAAGCTACCGTTTGGATATCCAAATGGTCTGCTCGCTAAGATTATGCATTGCAACTTAGTAAATAAAATTTAAGGCACAGCCTACGGAAATTTTCTCCGTAAGTTGTGCCTTGTTTTTAGTTATATATTACTTGCTCGTTCACAATTTCCGTTGCTCGATTGCGGATATTGTTCATCTTTTGCACCCATAATATTGCGTTATCCGATTTCAATTTTTCTGTAACATTTTCTTTTTCGGAAATGTCTTTTACCAACCGAGAAAAAAGATTTTGAGCCTGTTCTTCGATGTCAGCAAGATATAAATCGAGCTTACCGCTTGTCAGCAAATTGTAGTAACGCACCTTATGACTTTGCTTCAAATATCGTTTATGCCTCATTGCCCAAACGCCGATATTTGTTTCTTTTTCTTCCGCCGGCAACGAAAGATTAGGCAATAAATAATCGCCGACCTGCGTATAAGCGCCGCCGTTATTTTCAAAAATTGTTTTCATATTAAAACCTCCTTGATTTTTAGTAAGTTCATTATACGAAAAACAAAATAAAATTACGAATGTGCGGATTATTGTTTTAATATGATGTTCGACTATCGGTAAAACTGTATTTTACCAAATCCTATATGAACATTCGCACCAGTAAAGGTGGTTTTTTAACCGCCTTTTATTTTTTGCCAAAATTACTTAAAATGCCTTAAAAGTGGCTTAAACACTGGTTTTTTGAGATTTCAGAAATTCAGTTGAGTAATTTTGAATTAAGTTAAAACAAGATAAAATGCAGTCAAACTTACTGTCAAACTTACTGTCATTTTAGTTTGCCTGCCGATTTTCAAGGAAACAAGATAATATATTTTTAAAATTTATTACACCGTAACACAAAAGATTTTTCTATTATTAAAACAACAAAGAGGTTAAGCAATTTTTTTCTAACGCTTAACCTCTTTTTTTATTTTGTTGATTACAAAGCATTCCCATACCATAACAATCCTCTATATTTTTGTTTTCAATTAACATTATGCTTCATCACCTACAAAACTGCATATTGTCATCTTAATACTCCTTTCTATTTTAAATATGATTACTTTTCTATTAAAAAGTGTACCACATATAAATCACAACCAGTAAA
>ERZ780014.581-NODE-581-length-15464-cov-2.93945_pt1 | contig 15464 bp, 9 predicted proteins | sample MGYA00511929_ERZ780014 | MGnify/ENA primary metagenome ERZ780014 (study PRJEB29588, sample SAMEA2155132) | human gut metagenome | biome: human gut; feature: human-associated habitat; material: faeces | place: Denmark | collected 2008/2010 ...
CGAAATGAAGAAAAGACTTTACCTAAAAGATACGGAAGCAAGAGAAGAAGGAAACACTTTTTCAGTGATTGCTGATTTTGAGGGGAATGAAGAACAGTTGATGGATATTGAAGTGAATGAGATACTTCCGATATTACCTTTGCGGAATATGGTTTTATTTCCAGGTGTATTTATGCCGGTATCTGTCGGGAGAAAGACTTCCATGAAATTAGTGCGTGAAGCTGAAAAAAAAGGTGCATATATCGGAGTGGTTTGCCAGAAGGTAGCAGAAACGGAGATGCCTTCGTTGGAAGATTTGCATACTATTGGTACGGTAGGTAAGATTATCCGTATCTTGGAAATGCCTGATCAGACTACCACTATTATTCTGCAAGGCGTCAAACGTATGGAATTGGAAGAAATTGTAGATACAACTCCTTATTTGAAAGGGCGCGTAAAAGCATTGGGGGAAGATATTCCTGACAAAAATGATAAGGAGTTCCATGCATTGGTGGAAGCTTGCAAGGATCTGACTATAAGATATATCAAATCATCTGATATGTTTCCGCAGGATTCTGCATTTGCCATCAAGAATATTACGAATCCTATGTTCCTGGTGGATTTTATCTGCACGAACCTTCCGCTGAAAAAAGATGAGAAGATTGAATTGCTGCGTATTGATGCATTGCGTGCACGTACTTATCGTTTGTTGGAGATACTGAATCGGGAAGTGCAACTTGCCGAAATCAAGGAGTCCATACAGATGCGTGCACGGGAGGATATTGACCAGCAACAACGTGAATATTTCCTGCAACAGCAGATTAAGACCATTCAAGATGAATTGGGTGGTGGTGGCCAGGAACAGGAAATAGAAGAATTACGCCGTAAAGCAATCGCTACTAAGTGGAGTGCGGAAGTAAGAGACACTTTCATGAAAGAGGTGGATAAACTGGAACGTACACATCCACAATCTCCTGATTATAGTGTGCAACTCAATTATCTGCAAACAATGCTAAGTTTGCCGTGGGGAATATACACTACAGATAATCTGAACTTAGCCAATGCTGAGAAGACTCTGAATAAAGATCATTATGGCTTGGAGAAGGTGAAAGAACGTATTCTGGAGCACTTGGCTGTATTGAAGCTGAAAGGTGATATGAAGTCGCCTATTATCTGTTTGTATGGCCCTCCGGGAGTAGGTAAAACCTCTTTGGGGCGTTCTATCGCTGCTGCCCTCAAACGGAAATATATCCGTATGTCATTGGGTGGCGTGCATGATGAAGCAGAGATACGTGGACATCGTAAGACGTACATCGGTGCTATGCCGGGACGTATTATCAAAAGTCTGATCAAGGCTGGCTCATCCAATCCGGTGTTTATCCTGGATGAAATAGATAAGGTGAGTTCAGATCGTCAGGGAGATCCTTCTTCTGCTTTGCTTGAGGTGCTTGATCCGGAACAGAATACAACATTCCATGATAATTTCCTGGATGTAGATTACGATTTATCTAAAGTAATGTTCATTGCTACTGCAAATAATCTGAATACTATCCCTGGACCGTTGCTCGATCGTATGGAGTTGATTGAGGTAAGTGGTTATATCACTGAAGAGAAGATTGAAATAGCCCGTCGCCATCTGGTTCCGAAAGAACTGGAAGCCAACGGTATGAAGAAGAATGATATCAAAATACCAAAGAATACGCTGGAGGCTATTATCGAGTCGTATACCCGTGAAAGTGGTGTACGCGAATTAGAGAAGAAGATAGGTAAAATACTTCGTAAATCGGCACGCCAGTATGCTACGGATGGCTACTTTGCCAAACAGGAAATCAAACCGGGAGATTTGTATGAGTTCCTCGGAGCACCTGAGTATACCCGTGATAAATATCAGGGCAATGAATATGCTGGTGTAGTGACCGGGTTAGCATGGACCGCCGTGGGGGGAGAAATCCTGTTTGTAGAAACCAGTTTGAGCCGCGGAAAGGGTGGGCGTCTGACGTTGACCGGAAATCTGGGTGATGTCATGAAAGAGTCTGCAATGCTGGCCTTGGAATATATCAAGGCACACGCTTCTTTGCTGAATCTGGATGAAGATATTTTTGATAATTGGAATATCCACGTACATGTGCCGGAAGGTGCTATTCCTAAGGACGGCCCCTCGGCAGGTATCACCATGGCCACTTCTCTCGCCTCTGCCCTCACCCAGCGTAAAGTGAAGGCAAATCTTGCTATGACAGGAGAAATAACACTTCGTGGCAAGGTACTTCCCGTGGGTGGTATTAAGGAGAAGATTCTGGCTGCGAAACGTGCCGGCATCAAGAATATTATTCTAAGTGAAGAGAACCGTAAGAATATTGACGAGATACAGGAAATATACCTCAAAGGGTTAACTTTCCATTACGTGAAAGATGTGAAAGAGGTGTTTGCCATTGCGCTGCCCAATGAGAAGGTTGCCGATGCCATCGACTTGTCCGTAAAGAAAGAAAAGAAAGCAGAATGACATTCGACTTACAATATACAGACAGTAAAAGTAATGCGCGTGCAGGATTGATAACTACCGATCACGGGCAGATAGAAACTCCTATCTTTATGCCGGTAGGTACCGTAGGAACGGTGAAAGGTGTGCATGTAACCGAACTGAAAGAAGATATTAAGGCGCAAATCATATTAGGGAATACCTATCATCTATATCTGCGTCCGGGATTGGACGTACTGGAAAAAGCTGGAGGACTGCATAAGTTCAACGGCTTTGACCGTCCTATGCTGACAGATAGTGGCGGATTTCAGGTGTTCTCATTATCAGGTATCCGTAAACTACGTGAGGAGGGTGCAGAATTCCGTTCACATATCGACGGTAGTAAACATATCTTCACTCCAGAAAAGGTAATGGATATCGAGCGTACGATTGGTGCAGATATCATGATGGCGTTTGACGAATGTCCTCCAGGAGATTCGGATTATGCGTATGCCAAAAAGTCATTAGGACTCACACATCGTTGGTTGGACCGTTGCATTCAGCGTTTCAATGAAACGGAACCGAAGTATGGATACCAGCAGTCTCTCTTTCCTATTGTTCAAGGATGTGTATATCCTGATCTTCGCAAGCAGTCGGCAGAATACATAGCATCGAAGGGTGCGGATGGCAATGCCATCGGTGGTCTGGCAGTAGGTGAACCTGTAGATAAAATGTATGAGATGATTGAGTTGGTGAATGAAATCTTACCGAAAGATAAGCCACGGTATCTGATGGGTGTAGGTACACCGGTCAATATTTTGGAAGGTATCGAGCGCGGTGTAGACATGTTCGATTGTGTAATGCCAACCCGAAACGGACGCAATGGCATGTTGTTCACCAAAGATGGTATCATCAATATGCGTAATAAGAAATGGGAAACAGACTTCTCGCCTATTGAAGCAGATGGAGCTTCTGCGGTAGATACCTTATATAGTAAGGCGTATCTGCGTCATTTGTTCCATGCACAGGAGTTACTGGCTATGCAAATTGCATCTATTCATAATTTGGCATTTTATCTGTGGCTGGTGGGTGAAGCTCGCAAGCACATCATTGCCGGTGATTTCTCCACATGGAAACCGATGATGGTGAAACGCGTATCGACAAGGTTATGAAAAAACTGAACTGGAACATGAAAGGTATAAAGATGCCGGATAACTGGAAATGGTTGAAGCGGCTCGACTTCTACATTATTAAGAAGTTCCTTGGAACTTATGTGTTTGCCATTGCATTGATTATCTCCATTGCAGTGGTATTCGACTTTAATGAGAAGATGGACAGATTTATGTCACACGAAGCTCCTTGGAAAGCCATAATCTTCGATTATTATCTAAATTTCATTCCTTACTTTGCAAACCTGTTCAGTCCGTTGTTTGTGTTTATTGCGGTTATTTTCTTTACCTCAAAACTGGCTGAGAACTCCGAGATTATTGCGATGTTCTCTACCGGAATGAGTTTTAAGAGGATGCTTCGTCCCTACATGGTGTCAGCAGCTATAATTGCAATAGTAACATTCTTTTTGGGTTCTTATATCATACCCCAAGGTAGTGTGACGCGTATTAACTTTGAAGATAAATATTATAAGCAGCGCAAATCGAATACAGCTCGTAACATTCAGTTGGAAGTAGATTCGGGCGTCATTGCTTATATTGAACGCTTCGAAGATTATAGCAAGACGGGATATCGTTTTTCATTGGATAAGTTTAAAGACAAACAGTTGGTTTCTCATCTTACGGCACGATCTATCACTTATGATACAGCCTCCGTCCATAAATGGATTATAAAGGATTACATGATACGTGAAATGGATGGTATGAAAGAGAATATTGTTAAGGGAGACCGCATCGATAGTACTCTTTTTATGGAACCTGCCGATTTTCTTATTATGAAAAATCAACAGGAAATGATGACCAGTCCACAATTAAGCGAATATATTAGCCGGCAGCGGCAGCGCGGCTTTGCCAATATCAAAGAGTTCGAAATTGAATATCACAAACGCATTGCCATGTCGTTTGCATCATTTATCCTCACATTGATAGGTGTTTCTCTTTCTTCGAAAAAGACTAAAGGGGGAATGGGATTACACTTGGGGATAGGTTTGGCATTGAGCTTTTCATATATTTTGTTCCAGACGATTGCTTCCACTTTTGCAGTGAATGGTAATGTTCCTCCGGTAATTGCTGTATGGATACCGAATATACTCTATGCGTTCATTGCATTTTATCTGTATCAAAAGGCACCGAAATAGAGTAACCAACTCAACTTAACAAAAATAAGAAGCCCCTCCCGCTCCTTGTGTTACCACAAGTGCAGGAGGGGCTTTTTTGTTGTATCCATTTCCTCTTTTGTCTTTGCTTCTTTTGACTCTAACGATGCTTTTTTCATCACATAAGTTTTAGAAGCAACCCCACTTTCGTCTTACAGGTTCTTTAAATCTTTCATGGCAATGTGCAGTGAAAGCTTAATTCAAGTAAGCTGAAAGTTCTGCAGCAGAGATGTTTTTGGCTATAATTACACCATTATCATCCAGTAAATAGTTAGTAAATCCCCGGCCTAAACGGTACTTTTTAAAGATGCCGGACGACTCGCCTTTAGTTTCCACGAAACAGGTGGGCGTAACTATTTGGTCCTTACGAATGGTTTCCTCGAAGATAGATTGATATTCATCAAATGATACGGAAACCATTTCCACATTATTGTTTGGAGAAGTTGAGTGAAGCGCATTGCTCAAACTTGCGTTTTGCATCCGGGATTGCGCATCATAACTTGCCCAGAAACTGAGTAACACATATTTTCCCTTCATCTTGGAGAGATTTTGAATAGGTTGTTGCTCAGTCGACATAGTTTTGATTTTAAAATCAGGGGCTATGTCACCGGTAGGTTTGTCTTTTTCTACGAAAGAAGTCAAGGAACTAATTAGTAATACAACAAAAATCCATTTTACATGCTTCATGTAAGGCGGTTTTGGTTAATACTGGTTGATTTATAGATGTTTGTCAGACGGTAAAAACAACGTCTTAGCTAACAAATATACAATCAACGTTTACTAAGATTATAGAACCACTCGTTCTAAATCGGCGACAAAGGTATAACTTTATTATTGAAAATCAAGTAAACGGTTGACTTTTTCATGTTATATAACATGTTTTGCATCTCTGGATACCTCTCTGCACAGTATTGATCCGGTGATTTTCGAATATATATTATGTGTTTTTATCATTTGTATCAAGTATGTCCTCAAGAGAAATAGGAAACATTTCATGGATATTACTGTTAAATACATATTTCTATGTTAATTGGTGTATATAGCAGGAATTTTATCTACTTTTGCACCGTGTTACTCATTAATTTAGATAAACAATTTTATATGCAACCGTTGAGCACAGAACTTATTCTTATTCGCGTTACGGGCGAAGATCGTCCGGGATTAACTGCATCCGTTACAGAAATTTTAGCTAAATACGACGCTACTATTCTTGACATTGGTCAGGCGGACATTCATAATACACTGTCATTGGGTATCTTATGCAAGACAGAGGAACAACATTCAGGATTCATTATGAAAGAGTTGCTTTTCAAGGCATCTTCTTTGGGAGTGACGATTCGCTTCTATCCTATTTCGGTGAAAGAATATGAAGATTGGGTTAACATGCAGGGAAAAAATCGCTATATCCTTACTTTACTGGGACGTAAGTTGTCTGCCCGCCAGATCTCCGCAGTCACCCGCATTCTTGCCGAACAGGGGATGAATATTGATGCTATCAAGCGCCTGACGGGACGTATCCCATTGGATGAATGTGATTTACGTACTCGTGCGTGTATCGAATTCTCCGTCCGTGGAACTCCGAAGGATCGCATTGCCATGCAAGAGCAACTGATGAAGCTGGCGAGCGAACTTGAAATGGACTTCTCTTTTCAACTCGATAATATGTATCGTCGTATGCGCCGTCTGATATGTTTCGATATGGACTCCACACTGATTGAGACGGAAGTAATTGACGAATTAGCCATACGTGCCGGTGTAGGAGATGAAGTAAAAGCCATCACCGAACGGGCCATGCGTGGGGAAATAGATTTTACCGAAAGCTTCCGCGAACGCGTAGCCTTACTGAAAGGGTTGGATGAATCTGTAATGCAGGATATAGCGGAACACCTGCCTATAACAGAAGGAGTAGACCGATTGATGTATGTGTTGAAAAAGTACGGCTATAAGATTGCCATTCTTTCCGGTGGTTTCACCTATTTCGGACAATACTTGCAACAAAAATATGGTATTGACTACGTATATGCCAATGAACTGGAAATTGTGGATGGTAAGTTGACTGGACGTTATTTGGGAGATGTTGTAGACGGTAAGCGGAAAGCTGAACTGTTGCGTCTGATTGCACAGGTGGAAAAAGTGGATATTGCTCAAACTATTGCCGTGGGTGATGGAGCCAATGATCTTCCGATGCTGGGTATTGCCGGTTTGGGTATCGCTTTTCATGCTAAACCCAAAGTGGTTGCCAATGCCAAACAGTCCATCAATACAATCGGCCTCGATGGAGTGCTTTATTTCTTAGGCTTCAAGGACTCATATATCGATTTGCCGAAATGAGCTGAACTATTCCGCAAATATATTTGTTTCATATAATGACATCTATATTTGCGGAACCTCTTAAATATTAATACTATGAAGAGAATACGGAACCTTTTCTATCTCTCTTTGTTTTTGACTGTCCCTGGCCTTCAAGCCGTTGCACAAGAAAAACTTCACGTTAGCCTCCCTGACTCTATAACGACTGTTGGATATGCCACAGGCCTTCGCAAGAACCTTTCAGGACTTGTAGAAAGAATCACCGAAAACCAGATGAATAAAGACCAGATAACCAATCCACTGGATGCAATCCGCGGACGGGTACCGGGTTTGACTATTCTGAAAGGTTCCAACGGACCTGCAGCATTGGATGCTGTCCGCTTGCGTGGTACCACTTCATTGACTACTGGAAATGATCCGTTGATTATTGTAGACGGTGTTTTTGGTGATTTGAGTATGCTTATGTCTATCTATCCGGCGGATATTGAAAGTTTTGTTATCTTGAAAGATGCTTCGGAAACAGCGCAATATGGTTCGCGCGGAGCATCGGGTGTTATTGAAATTACCACTAAAAAAGGTGTTAGTGGGCGTACAAGTGTGAACTATAATGGTAGCTTCGGTATTGCTTCAAGCTATAAAACGGTAAGAATGCTCAATGGAGATGAATTCCGGGCAGTAGCTAAAGAACGTGGCGTTTCTATTCTTGATTTGGGAAACAATACCGATTTTCAGAAGGAAATAGAACAGACAGGGCTGCAACATAATCATCACATTGCCTTCTCCGGTGGAACAAACACCTCCAACTATCGTGTTTCACTTGCTTTGATGAATCGTGAAGGAGTAATTGTCAATGAAAAGTTGCAGAACTTCACATCGAATATGAATATGACGCAGTACGTATTCGATAATTTTCTGAAATGTGATCTCGGAATGTTTGGTTCTATACAGAAAGAGCGTAACCTGGTAAATTTACATAAAGTGTTTTATTCGGCTGCTGCATTTAATCCCACTTTCCCTAATCATAAGAATCCGGAAACCGGAAGTTGGGATGGAAGTGTTCTTGCCAGCCAGTTGTCTCATCCGCTGGCATGGATGGATGTGAATGATAAAGACGCTACTTCGCACATTAGTACGCATGCACGGTTGACATTTAATTTGTCTGAAGCATGGAAACTGGCACTGTTTGGTTCCTACACCTATAATGTGATTGAAAATTCACAGTATCTGCCGGTTGCGGTCTGGGCGCAAGGGCAGGCATACAAAGGAACTAAGAAAATGGAATCGTTATTGGGGAATCTGATGTTGTCTTATAAGAAAGAATGGCGGAAGCATTTCTTTGATGTTTTGGGGCTGGCGGAAGTGCAAAAAGACCAATATTCGGGATTCTATACCACAGTTACTAATTTCAGTATTGATGGTCTGGGCTATAACAATCTTCAGGGAGGTGCTCTCCGTCCGTGGGAAGGAACTAATTCTTATTATGAAGATCCTCGCCTAGCCTCCTTCATGGGACGTGTGAACTATACATACGATGATCGTTATATACTGACAGTGAATGCCCGTGGAGATGCCTCTTCCAAGTTTGGCAGTAATCATAAATGGGGTTTCTTTCCGGCTGTATCTGTTGCATGGGTAGTCGGCAAGGAAAAGTTTATGGAGAAACTGCCTTTCATTGACAATCTGAAAGTCCGCGCAGGCTATGGTTTGGCAGGTAACCAAAATGGAATTGATTCGTACACCTCGCTGAATCTGATACGCCCGAACGGAGTTGCTCCGGTAGGGTCATCACCTGTGGTCACAATGGACCAATTGAAGAATATGAATCCGGACTTAAAATGGGAAGTGAAACAGACCTTCAATGCCGGTATAGAAATGGCTTTGCTGGGTAACCGGTTGTTACTAACCGCCAACTATTATAATTCCAAGACGAAAGATATGCTCTATCTCTATAATGTAAGTGTACCGCCTTTCACTTACAATACTTTGCTGGCAAACATTGGTTCCATGCGTAATTATGGAACAGAGCTATCCATTGGTATAACTCCATTGAAAACCAAAGATATGGAACTGAATATCAATGCTAACCTGACTTTTCAACAAAACAAATTGCTTTCCCTCGACGGCAACTATCAGGGTGAACATATTTCAGCAACAGAATACAAGAGTCTTGCCGGATTGGATGGTGCCGGATTTCATGGCGGATATAATCATATCGTTTACCAGATTGTAGGTCAACCGCTGGGGGTATTTTACCTCCCCCATTGCACAGGATTAGTATCCGATGGTAACGGAGGCTATACTTATCAGATTGCTGATTTGAATGGTGGTGGTGTTAGTCTGGAAGATGGTGAAGACCGGTACATAGCAGGTCAGGCAGTTCCAAAAACAATTCTTGGCTCTAATATCAGTTTTCGTTATAAAGATTTCGATGTATCGTTACAGATAAACGGTGCATTCGGGCATAAAATCTATAATGGTACTTCGCTTACTTATATGAATATGAATAGTTTCCCCGACTATAACGTTATGAAGAAAGCGCCTACACGGAATATAAAGGATCAGACAGCTACAGATTATTGGTTGGAAGATGGTGATTATGTGAACTTCGACTATATCACAGTGGGCTGGAATGTTCCATTGAAAAATACCCGTTACCTGCAATCGCTTCGCCTGTCACTGACGGTCAACAATCTGGCTACTATTTCCGGTTATTCCGGATTGACACCCATGATAAACAGTTCATCGGTGAATTCTACTTTAGGTATAGATGATAAACGCAATTATCCTTTATACCGCACATATACCATCGGATTAAGTGTAAACTTCTAAACCTTAAAGACATGAAAAGATATTCCATAATTCGTTCGTTTTGTGTTTTGGTCACCCTCAGTTGGTGCATGATCTCATGTGATGGTTTTCTAAAAGAAAGTCCCCGCGATGCATTACCTGAAGAAGAAGGCTATCGTAACATTACTGAACTTTATCTGAATGCGGTTGCTTCTCTCTATAACTACATTGGAGGAAATTCCGACAGTCAAGGATTGCAGGGAATGGGACGCGGCATATATGATCTGAATACTTTTACAACCGATGAAGCCATTATGCCTACTCGTGGTGGTGACTGGTACGACGGTGGTTTCTGGCAAGGACTATTTTTGCACAAATGGGGAATAAATAATGATGCGATACAAGCCACCTGGGAATATCTCTATAAAGTAGTTATGCTCAGTAATAAGTCTTTGGAACAAATTGAAAGCTATGCACTTACACATGCAGATGCAGAATTTCCAGCCTATCGTGCCGAAGTACGTGCCTTACGTGCAATGTACTATTATTATCTGACGGACCTGTTCGGTAGTATTCCGTTGGTTCTATCTTCCAAGGTTGCCTCAAACGATATTGTACTGAGTGAACGTGAGAATATCTTTAATTTCATATTCAAGGAACTACAAGAGACAGCCCCACTCCTGCCCGCTCAGTTCAGTAACCGTTCTGGTAATTACTATGGCCGCTTGACACGTCCCGTAGCCTACTTCCTGCTTGCAAAACTGGCACTGAATGCAGAAATTTATATGGATAATAACTGGGTGGATGATACCCATCCGAATGGGAAAACAATCTTCTTTGATGTGGATGGCAATACATTCAATGCCTGGCAGACCGTAGAATTCTATTGTGACCAAATTACAGCTTTAGGTTATCGTCTTGAATCAGATTATGCCGCCAATTTTGCCGTATATAATGAAGGCTCTGTTGAAAACATCTTCACTATTCCGATGAATAAGACGCTATATACCAATCAGATGCAATATCTTTTCCGTTCGCGTCATTATAATCATGCCAAAGCGTTAGGTTTGTCTGGTGAGAATGGATCAAGTGCCACTATCGAAGCCTTACAGACTTTTGGATACGAGACAAACGAACAGGACCCGCGTTTTGATTATTGCTATTATGCAGGTACTGTTTATGATTTGAAAGGTAATGTCGTGAAATTGGATGATGGAACAGCTTTAGTTTACGAACCGTGGAAGGTTAAACTGGATCTGTCTGATGAACCTTATGAAAAGACTGCCGGTGCCCGTATGAAAAAATATGAGATAGATGACAAAGCCATGAAAGATGGAAAATTGATGGAGAATGATATTGTTCTGTTTCGTTACGCTGATGTATTGCTTATGAAGAGTGAAGCCAAAGTCCGTGACGGACGCAATGGAGATGAAGAACTGAATCAGGTGCGTACCCGTGTAGGAGCACCGGAACGTACTGCTACTTTGGACAATCTTCTGGCTGAGCGCCAATTAGAATTGGCCTGGGAAGGTTGGCGGCGTCAGGACTTAATTCGTTTTGGACAGTTTACCCGTTCTTACAACAGTCGTCCGCAACTTCCCAACGAAGAAAGTGGGTATACTATTGTCTTCCCCATTCCCGAGAAAATCAGACAAATGAATCCGGAATGGGAACAGCATCCAGGGTATTAAAGGAATGGATTGCAAAGTAGCTTCATTCTTTTGTGATAATCACTTTATTTCCTATCTTTGCGACTAAATAAAAAGAAACATGAAGTTTTCCGAACTACAATTAAATGCAAATGTGCTTGATGCACTGGAAGCCATGCGCTTCGATGAGTGCACACCTATACAAGAGAAATCCATTCCCGTTATACTTGAAGGCAGAGATTTAATAGCCGTGGCACAGACCGGAACCGGTAAGACGGCTGCCTATCTGTTGCCTGTACTGAATAAACTTTCCGAAGGTGGACATCCTGAAGATGCTATAAACTGTATTGTTATGTCTCCCACACGAGAATTGGCGCAACAAATAGATCAGCAGATGGAAGGTTTTTCCTACTTCATGCCTGTCAGCAGTGTGGCAGTTTATGGTGGTAACGATGGGATACTCTTTGAACAGCAAAAGAAGGGGCTAATGTTGGGAGCCGATGTTGTTATAGCTACTCCGGGACGTTTGATAGCTCATCTGAGTTTGGGATATGTAGATCTTTCCCGTGTTTCCTATTTCATTCTTGACGAAGCCGACCGCATGCTCGATATGGGTTTCTTCGATGACATCATGCAGATTGTGAAGTATTTGCCTAAAGAACGGCAAACCATCATGTTCTCTGCTACCATGCCTGCAAAAATACAACAACTTGCCAACACCATTCTCAATAATCCCGCTGAAGTCAAACTTGCCGTTTCACGCCCTGCTGATAAAATTGTGCAAGCCGCCTATGTTTGCTATGAAAATCAGAAGTTGGGTATAATTCGCAGTCTCTTTGCTGAACAAACACCGGAGCGTGTCATTATCTTCGCATCATCCAAGTTGAAAGTAAAGGAAGTGACAAAGGCCTTGAAAATGATGAAGCTGAATGTAGGCGAAATGCATTCTGACCTGGAACAGGCACAGCGTGAAGAAGTGATGCATGAGTTTAAGGCAGGTCGTATAAACATTCTGGTTGCCACTGACATCGTGGCTCGTGGTATTGACATTGATGATATTCGTCTTGTGATTAACTATGATGTTCCGCATGACAGTGAAGACTATGTTCATCGTATTGGTCGTACGGCGCGTGCTAATAACGATGGTGTTGCTCTAACCTTTGTAAATGAAAAGGAACAAAGTAACTTCAAGCAAATTGAGAATTTCCTGGAAAGAGATATTTATAAAATACCTGTACCTGAAGAATTAGGTGAGTCACCCGAATACAAGCCACGTAGTTATGACGGAAGGGGCAAACGTAACTTCCGTGCTAAAGGACGAAATACCAGTAAAGGTAGTGGAAATGCTCCGAAGAAAGGAGATGCTTCAAAAGGAAGAGGTAATGCTCCGAGAAAAAGTGCTAACCCTTCAGGAAAAAGCAACAAATAAGAGAAGGATTTCTTTAATAGATATTGTTTGATGGTGGAGTTTTACTCCACCATTTTTATATGTAATTGCTTATCAGTACCGATAGTCAGGCTTACGAGATGATAAACGGAACTTTCCGGAATACGGAGCATGGCTTCATAGTGATAGCCTTTTCCATCCACATTTATAAAATTCATGTCGGAAAGAATGGTCTGATTTAACACTTCCTCCGGAAAAATAGTTGCGAAAACTTTTTTAGTAATATCCTTGCCATACAGTAATTTCTTGCCTTCATATACACAGATATGTATCACGTTGTCATAGTATACATTGTCCACACCTATACCTTCATCAGAATATACTGTTTTTATTACTTTCATCTTAGAAGGGTTGATATAGACATAGCCCCGATAACGCGTTCCTTTATACATAACCACACTATCTTTTTTGATTACTTCTGAAGTGCTGGGGATAACTTCCACTTCCTGAGTGGAGAATGCCAGAGTGTCTTCCGGATTATCGGACTTATATAGCTTTACGATATCATCAGATAGAGAATGAAACCAAAAGCTATATTCCGTTTGACGGTCTATTTTATAAGCTGTAAGGGTATTTCCGCGTAAATAAATCGTATCACGAAGTACCTTGAAGTAAACAGGTGCATTTTGTGGGTCAGCATAATAGATCGTATCACCGCTAATACGCATTAACGGCATATCCGTCTCATCGTCCAGCCAGACACCTTGCAGCAATTCTTTAGCGGTTAAGTCTTCCCTGTCGGAATTTTCCCCATTTTTAGTACTGCTACAGGATGATACAAGCACAACGACGAGCACCATAGAAATAGTACCCCACTTTATCATAACTCTCTCTGTTTTATATTTTTAATGTCCGATGCAATGATAGGTAAATCCTTGCTCTTCCATTTCTTTCTTGTCATAGATATTACGCCCGTCCAACACCACAGGTTTCTCCATGGTTTTCTTGATAACTGCCCAGGATGGTAAACGGAATTCTTTCCATTCGGTAACCAGCATTAAAGCATCAGCATCAAGTACAGCATCATACATATCTTTGGCATAATAAATGCTCTCACCTATCCGACGGCGACATTCGTCCATTGCAGCGGAGTCGTAAGCCCGCACTTTACATCCGGCTTTCAGCAGTTTGTCTATTAACACCAATGAAGGGGCTTCGCGCATATCATCCGTCTCCGGTTTGAAAGCCAGTCCCCATAAGGCAATTGTCTTACCTTTCAGTTCGTTGTTGAAGTGCTTGCAAAGTTTGTCGAAAAGAATGCTTTTCTGTAGTTCATTGACTTCTTCTACAGCATGGAGCACACGCATCTGATAGCCATTTTGTTCAGCGGTTTTGATGAGTGCTTTTACATCTTTTGGAAAGCACGAACCACCATAACCAATACCCGGATAAAGGAACTTACGCCCGATTCGGGTATCCGAACCGATGCCACTACGTACCATATTGACATCTGCCCCTACCAGTTCGCAAAGATTAGCGATATCATTCATAAAACTAATACGGGTAGCCAGCATTGAGTTAGCCGCATACTTCGTCATTTCAGCAGACGGGATATCCATAAATATTACACGGAAATTGTTCAGCAAGAATGGTTTATAAAGCTTACTCATCAATTTCTTTGCACGTTCGGACTCCACTCCCACTACTACACGGTCCGGGCTCATAAAATCATTGATAGCATTTCCTTCTTTCAGGAATTCGGGATTAGAGGCTACATCAAATTGAATACTAACACCCCGTTTATCCAGTTCCTCCTGGATAGCGGCACGTACTTTCTTTGCAGTACCTACAGGAACCGTACTCTTTGTGACTACCAATATGTACTTCTGCATGTTTCTACCAATGGTACGGGCAACTTCGAGCACATAACTGAGATCAGCACTTCCATCTTCGTCAGGAGGCGTACCAACGGCACTGAAAACAACGTCTACCTCATTCAGGCAGCTCTCCAATGAAGTTGTGAAATGTAGGCGACCGGCTTTTACATTTCGGTTCACCATTTCTTCCAGACCACTTTCATAGATAGGAATAACACCTTTCTTGAGCGCTTCAATTTTTTCACTGTTCGTGTCTACGCAAATGACGCTGACACCGATTTCTGCAAAACAGGTTCCGGTCACTAAACCGACATATCCTGTACCGACGATGGCTATCTTCATACTCTTTATTCAAAATATGTCGCATCCCGGAAGGATGGAGCTGTTTTATCTTTAGGAGATAATAAAAGTTGTTCTTCTGCTATAGGCCACTCAATTCCTATGGTTTCATCATTGAAACGAATGGATGCTTCTGCTTGTGGAACATAAGCATTATCTACTTTATAAATAAAGATAGCTTCCTCACTCAGAACAAGGAAACCATGTGCGAATCCACGGGGAATGAAAAATTGCCGTTGATTTTCCTCACTCAGTTCTGCAGAGACATATTTACCGAAAGTTGGTGATGATTGGCGCAAATCCACTGCCACATCCAGTACTTTTCCTTTTATAACACGTACCAGTTTGGACTGACAAT
>ERZ780014.587-NODE-587-length-15294-cov-2.8305_pt1 | contig 15294 bp, 10 predicted proteins | sample MGYA00511929_ERZ780014 | MGnify/ENA primary metagenome ERZ780014 (study PRJEB29588, sample SAMEA2155132) | human gut metagenome | biome: human gut; feature: human-associated habitat; material: faeces | place: Denmark | collected 2008/2010 ...
CGTCAAGAGTGGATATCTTTAACGCTTACAATACATATCCATCATTCAACATCTCATTAACTTTTTCTTCGATTTTTTTTGGCATATTCTCTGCTTTCGGTGAATACTCAATCACAACTGTTTATACTTTTCTTTTACCTCCATAGGTTTAATAATTGCTTTATAACAAAGCCATACTTCTTATACCATTTACGTTAGCTTATAAAAAGCTATTACATCGCACCATAATTAATCCTAATATGCTCACCAAGATCAATTATTGTTTGATTAACAATTGCTTTCTTAGATAGTTTCAAGTCAAAATAAAAAAACCTGATACAAGTTGTATCAGGTCACTATTTACTATGGTGCTCCGTATAGGACTTGAACCTATGGCCCTCTGATTCGTAGTCAGATACTCTAAATCCAGCTGAGCTAACGGAGCATTTTGGAGGTTCCGGGCGGATTCGAACCGTCGATACGCGAGTTGCAGTCGCGGGGATTAAACCACTTTCTTACGGAACCAGGCTTTGAGATATTACCACATCTTTAAGCTGATTTAAAGTGGTTTATTGCAACTCGCAAAAAAATATTATACGAGCTTTTTAGGAAAAGAAAAGGGGAGAATAAAAAACAGCCTTTTTACATGGTTGCTACTATTTATTATCGCCTCTTCCCATCGGGCCACCGAGGAATCCATCCTGTTGTTTCTTTGTAGTTTCAGAAACTGCATTGCTAGGAACAGTATATTCATTTATTTGAATCTGCAATCGCTAAAAAATATTGAAATTTATATTTCGAGAATAAAAATAATCGAAGTCAAAGAAAAATATATGGATTATATGAAGGACAAGTTGATTCCTATATATTAATTTCTACATAAAAAAGAGCTGACCATAACTATAGCCAGCTCTAAAACGCTATCTAACACCAGAAAGGAGAGTGAATGTTAGACAATTATAACGAAACATCATGTGCAAAGAATGAAAGGGATATAATCGATGTTTCGCTGAAGGAGATAAGCTTTAATCCTTCTATATAATTATATCAACTTTTAAGCAAAATATTATTGATATTTTGGGTATAAGATTAACTTTACCTTAATGTTATATATATGTCATCAGTGTCTTCCTGGACCGGGACCAATTCCACCACCATTACCATTTGAATAAATATGACCATTCATAGTAATTGAATTGCTATCACTTCCAATCTTTAATGTATAAACTCCATTGTTAGTAATATCAGGAGTAGAAACAACTTTTTTATCAAAGAGAAACAATGTTATTCCAATTTTATCTATCATATTTTCTTTTTCCCTAATTTAGTTGGATTCGGCTTCAAAGGGAAAGCACTGAGAAGAGTTAAGAATAACGAATCAACCTTAAATCTAATCTTTTTTATTGTGTAAAACCTCTTTCACAGCAATTATATTAGATTTGATGTAATTTCATCTACCATGGCACAATTTGTCAATATTTTTGCAAGGATTGTCAATTTTTAAACTTTATTACACATGAATAAACATTGTTAGAAGCATTTAATTTTATAGTTCCTTTATGTAATTTAACTATTTCATTAACTACTGATAATCCTATTCCACTTCCTTCTATTTTTCCTCTAGCTTTATCATTTCTATAGAATCTTTCCAATAATAAATTAGGATTCTTTTCATCTATATCAGCATCATTGGATGTCTTTAATTCAACACCCTTTCCGACAATACGAACTTCAAAATTAATATAAGTCAAAGCATATTTATTAGCATTATCAATCAACAATGATAATAATTGAGAAATTAAATTCGTATTACCTTTAATATAGCAATTATCATCTACAAAAAAATTGAATTTAATATTTCTAGATTCAAATATAACTTTAAATGGTTCAATCAAATCATTGGATAGTTTAGTCAAATCAACTTTCTCTTTTAAATCAACATTTTTGTCTTCTTCATCTAGCTTAGATAATAAAGTGAGATTATTAATCATGATAGTCAATTTCTTCACTTGCTTATCAATTGCCTGTGTTTCATCCAATGAATCATATTGTGCATCGATCAATTCGTTGTTAGCCAATATGATAGTCAACGGAGTTTTTAATTCATGAGCTGCATTGGTGACAAATCTCTTTTGCTTATCATATGTTCTTTTAACAGGATTAAATACTATTTTGCTAAAGATGAAGACAATAATAAAAACAGCTATTATTCCAACTAAAGATATCCAGGTTCCAGTAAATACAAAGTATCTGATAGAACGCATCTCTTTAGTACAATCTACGAACACTACTAATTTGAAATCATCTGCAATCTTTACTTTATATCTATATGCACCATAAAAGCCAATCATAGAATTGCTATCTATTGTTTCTTTAGCCATATCGATAGCTTCTTCTTTAGATACAGATGCAATCATCGATGTATCTACAGCAGGATCAGGATTAGAGTTTGTGAATTTTACAGAGAAAAATCTAGTCCAATAAGGAGTTTCTTTTGTGAACTCACCATGATCCTTTTGATGATTTGGATTGTCTTTGTTATTGTTACCATCAGTATTTTCTAAATTATCATCACCAAATTTACCATTATTATCGACAAGGACTGTCAAAACTTTATCGATGTTATCAACTGTTTTATTATAATTTATTAAAGTAATCGTTCCAATTATCGCCATCAAAACAACAATGATAGATATCATTGCTACTGCGATAAATTTCCAACGAAGTTTTTTAATCATTTTTCTGCGTACTTTCTAACCTATATCCAACACCTTTTCTTGTTACAATATTATAGTTAGATCCAATCTCATCCAATTTCTTTCTGAGAGTTGAAATGAAAACCCAAATAACTCCAATCTCAGTGTCGCTAGAAATATCATAAATAGAATCCATTATTTTTTCACTTCCTAAATAAGAATTAGTGTTTCTGATCAAAACTTCCATAACTTTAAATTCTTTATTAGTTAATTTGATCGTTTTCTCAGCACGCATTTCATAAGTATTTGGATCCAAAGTCAAATTACCCACACTCATTGTAGTTATTTGATTTTGTCTTCTAGTCAAAGCTCTGATTCTCGCTAACAGCTCCTTTGATTGGAAAGGTTTTGTCATATAATCATCAGCACCATTATCTAATCCTTCAACTTTATCATCAACCATGGATTTAGCAGTCAACAATAAAACGGGAACTGAGTTTCCATCTTTTCTAATCTTTTTTAATGTAGAAATTCCATCCAATCTAGGCATCATGATATCCATGATAACTAAATCATATGAATTTATATTCAAATAATCTAAAGCTTCAATTCCATCATTAGCACAATCGACAATATATCCATTCAAAATCAATATTTTATTTAGTACTTTGACTAAATCTAAATCATCTTCCACCAATAATATTTTCATAATTCAAACTCCTTTCGTATGCTATAAATAAAGTAATAAATAATCCTTAAACGAATCTTAATTTAAAAGTGTAAACTAAAAGACAAACTTAAACACATAAAAACCTAGTCTATATTTCTCAATAATGATAATTAAATGCCAAATAAAACAAATAATTCATTTTAATTTCCATTTCATAATACATATTACAATTCCTCATCTCCTTTATTTTACTATATATATTTAAGATTAGTAATATTTTTTAAACATGAGTCAAGAATTACGATCAAGCAATTGTAATAAACTTGTAAAGAAAAAATAATACTTAAATAAAGATACTTTATGTTTTGTTAAAATATCTTAGGTTGAGCAGACTTATACGACATTATAAGGATGGAGCTTATGAGCAACAAAAACAGCACTAAAATTGAAGGGGACAATCAACCTTTGAAGCTTAATTACAAAAGGACTTTTTTAATCGGATTTGCTTTCTTTGGAATCTTGTTGTTGTGGCAAGTCTATGATTCTTGGACACCGACTTTCTTAACAGAATTGTTTAAGGAAGCTATGGGAGCTAAAACCGAAGAAGAAGTTCAATACTTAGTTGGAATCATTATGGCTATGGATAACTTAGCAGCCTTAATAATGCTTCCAATCTTCGGCAAGCTATCCGATAAGACACATACGAAGATAGGAAAAAGAATGCCTTATATATTAGTAGGAACATTTATATGTGCGATAGCATTTCCGTTTATTCCTGTCTTATTCCATTATCACAGCTTAGTTGGAACTATCGTTATGATGTTAATAGTTGTTTTCTTTGCTATGATGTATAGAAATCCAGCTGTCGCTTTGATGCCTGATATAACTCCTAAGCCCTTGAGAAGCAAAGCTAATGGAATGATCAACATAATGGGTTACCTCGGTGGAGCTTGTGCTACATTGGTCGGACTCGTATTCGTTCTATCCGAATACTTGGGTGGATCGTCATCCAGTAATGATTTATGGGCTACAAACCAAGCAAATATTTGGATTATAGAATCACCATTTTTAATAGCTTCCATCTTAATGATTATATCTGCACTTGTTTTATTCTTCACCATCGATGAAAATAAGTTAGAAAAACAATTGGAACCTGAAATGAAGAGGGGTGAAGAAGAAGCTGAAGTCGAAGGTAAAATAGCTGATGAGAATCAGACTATGAGTAAAGCTAATAAGACTATGCTTCTCTTAATCTTAGTGGCAGAGTTCTTTTGGTTCATGGCTGATAATGGAATCAGCACCTTCATGGGTAACTACACTCAATATCATTTGATGGCTAAAAGTAGTGGAAATATGATAAATACAATAGTCGGTGGTGCAGGAAGCGTAATCGGATTTGCTGTCGGTGGATTTATAGCTAGTAAGATTGGAAGAAAATGGACTGTTTCTTCTGGATTAATAGCAACAATAACTGCTTATGTCGTCTGGACTATCTTGACTTATGTCATTCCAGTTACCGAGCCTGCTGCTGGTCAATATAATGCATTTCCTATTTATATTTACTTCATTTGGTTTATCAAAGGTGTTGGAATGTCATTTGTTCATGCTAATTCATTGCCTATGGTTTTGGAGTTATGCTCAGCAAAGAAGGTTGGAGCATTCACAGGTTATTATTATGCATCATCAATGGCCGCTCAAACAATCACACCTTGCTTATTAGGATTGTTACTTTTAGTTCCTGGATTTGATTTCTCAATTCTTCCGGTCTATGCTTTAATTTGTGCTGCAACATCCTTAGCTATCTTCATGTTTGTAAAAAACATCAAGACTAATAAGACAAAAATAAAGACTGGAATAGAAGCCATAGGTGGAGACGATTAGTAGTCACCATCTAATTTCTATTTAAATTAGCAGTAAAAAGAAACAAAAAAACAGCTACATGATTTAAATTCATGTAGCTGTTTTATATTAGTCTCTCGATCCCATAGGACCAATTTTTTCGAGAATTAATTTCTTAACTTCGACTGGATTAGCCTTACCATGAGATTCCTTCATGACCTGACCGACCAAGTATCCTAAGCTTCTATCCTTACCATGATGCCAACCATCGACAACATCAAGGTGGGCAGCAATAACTTGTTCAACAATAGGAAGAATAGTCGAAGTATCACTGATTTGTTCAAATCCATGATCTTCAATAGATTTAGAAGGCTTCTCGCCTTTCAAGACCATATCATCGAGAACTGTCTTTCCTTGCTTGGAATTAATCTTTCCCGATTTGATTTCGTTAGCCAAATCGACTAGATCTCTTGGAGTAAACTTCAAGGTATCGAGAGTCAACACATCGCTTTCCGCATCCTTTTCAGACTTGTTGATATATGACATGACTCCAACCATGAACAAATTCCACAAAATCTTAGCATCCAATGGTTTCTCGGCCAAACATTTCTTGAAATAATAGACATTCTTCTTATCCAACATCAACTGCTCAGTTTGATAGTCATCTAATCCTAAGTCATGGAATTCTTTTCTAAACTCCCAAGGAAGTTCAGCCATATCGTCGATTGCGTTTTGAATAAACTTTTCAGACAAATCGATAGGCATGATATTAGGTTCACGGAAGTATTTATAATCGACAGCATTAGTCTTTTTACGTTCGAGAACAGTCTCTTGAAGTTTCTCATCGAAACGACGAGTTTCTTGTTCTACATGTCCACCAGATTCAATCAATTTCTTTTGACGCTCAATTTCAAAAGCGATTGCTTTTTCAACGTTTTGAACTGTGTTGATATTTTTGACCTCGACCTTAGTTCCTAAGACAGTCGATCCTTTAGGCTTGATAGAAACATTGGTATCACAACGCATAGAACCTTCATCCATACGACCATCTGAAATTCCTAGGAAAGTGACGATCTCACGAATTCCTTCAACATATTTTGCAGCCTCTTCTGCACATGTGATACAAGGCTCAGTAACGATTTCGAGAAGAGGAACACCACAGCGGTTATAATCCTCCAAAGTCATTGTTGCTAAGTGAGTCTGTTTACAAGTATCTTCCTCCAAATGAGCTCTTTGAACATCAATTCTCTTTATAGTACCATCACGAAGAGTAACATCGAGATGACCATGAGAAACGATAGGATGGTCTTGTTGAGTAATCTGATAACCTTTAGGAAGATCGGGGTAAAAGTAATTCTTACGATCAAAGTAAAGAGTTCTATCGATATTCATATGAAGGGCTGTACCGAATTTTATTGCATATCTAACAGCTTCCATATTCACTACAGGCATTGTTCCAGGCATCGACAAATCATATAAGGATGTCTGTGAGTTAGGAGACATATGATAAGTATTAGGTGAAGCTGAGAACATCTTACTCTTAGTCTTCAACTGAACGTGGATTTCTATACCAATAACTACATCGTATTCCATGATTAGAATTCCTCCTTGATATGGAGATTCTTAAGTCCAGTAATCTCCTCTACTTCTTCACCTAAAGCTAAAACTTTATCATCTTCAAATATTCTTCCACTGATATTGATTCCATATGGAACATTTTGTTCGAGTCCCATAGGAAGAGTCAAAGAAGGCATTCCACCGAAATTAGCTAAGGATAAATGGTTATCAGCAAACTCAGGTTTAGCATCCCATTTTGTGCTCAATTCATTCAAATGCTTAGGAATGAAAGGTGAAGCAGGCAATACGAAATAATCGTATGACTCAAGCATTTTGTTCAAAGCATTTACAATGACTCTTCTAGCCTTCTGAGCTCTTTGGAATAAATCATGTTGATTGACTGCCAACAAAGAATACGAACCTATGACAAATCTTCTTTTGATAAGATCAGAGAATCCTTTAGTACGAGCAGAAGTCATAAATTCTTGATAAGTCTTTGCTGACTCATCACCACTAGGACCATAACGCATTCCATCATATTGAGCGTCATTTGCAGTTGCTTCAGAGCAAGAGAGAATCATATATGTAGGATATAGGGCATCCAATAAATCAATTGGGAAATCATAATTTTCAACTACATATCCTCTTCCTTTCAATTCATCGAGAACTTTATAGAAAGACTCTTGTACATAAGGAGCACAAGCATCTACAACAGTCTTGAAATAGCAAATTCTCTTCAAGCTTTCTTTTCTTTCTACAGCTCCGATGTAATCCTTCTTAGGCTTTCTAGATGAAGACATATCCTTGTCATCATGTCCAGCCAAAGTAGAGGTTATCAATGCACTGTCCCAAACACAGCGTGTAAAGTATCCGACTGTATCCATTGAGCAGGCAAAAGGAAGAAGACCATAACGAGATATCAATCCCCAAGTAGGTTTAAATCCGACTAATCCGGCATGAGATGCAGGTTTTCTTACAGAGTCACCAGTATCGCTTCCCAAAGCAAAAGGAGCATCTCCTTTAGCGACAGCAGCAGCAGAACCACATGAAGATCCGCCAATCATTCTAGAATGATCGTAAGGATTGCAGGTAGTTCCTTTATGACCGGAAGTACCAGTTCCACCCATTGCCAATTCATCAAGTGTAGTCTTTGCAACCATTACTGCACCTGCACGAGATAATCTACGAATTACTTCAGCATCGAATAAAGGAACATATCCATTTAGAATATTTGATGATGCAGTAGTTTCAATTCCCTTGGTAGAATAATTATCCTTAGCCAAATAAGGAATACCTTCCAAATAATCTAAAGCATCGACTTTCTTTATCGATTTAGCTTTCTTTATAGCTTTATCAAAAGCTTTTGCTTCGTAAGAGTTGCAATCATCTCTATTGATTCTTTCGATTGCTTCGTTGACCAAGTCCAAACTAGTAACTTCGCCATTCATCAAAGCGATATGAATCTCTCTAATAGTTTTATCCAAATATTTTGTTGCCATAACTATACTCCCTCATCCTCGCCATTCTTTTCGCCATGAGCGACAACACGAGGAACTTTGATTTGCTTTCCAAGCTTAGCATGCGAATTCATCAAAGTAGCTTCCTCTCCAATAGGTGCCTCAGGAACATCGACACGTAGATCTTTGTCCTTTTGATGCATCTTGTAAGGGAATGTCATAGGTTCGGCATCATCGACACCAGGAATTCCTTTCAAGAACTCCATTTGGTCGATAATGGTATCAAACTCTTCAGCGATAAGTACATCTTGTCCTTGAGACAATTTAAACATCAAGTTTCCTGCACATTCGTTGATAACTTTTACTGTAGGTTTCTCCATATTTATCTCCTCATTATTATTACCAGTCGATAAAACCTCTCTATCATAAACCTTTTTTAGAGGTAAATAACCGGTAAATATATATAAATAACCTATTTATATATAAATTTAGCATTAATTTTTAATATCTATCGCCAGTATCATTACCAGTTCCAGTCAATCCAGCATCCTTCTGAGCTTGTTTTATCAAATCGTTGAGCTCATCTTCTTTAATTATTCTCAATCCCAATTCGACTGCTTTAGTATATTTAGATCCTGCATCTTCACCAACAATTACAAAATCAGTCTTTTTAGATACAGAGCCAGCTGAAACACCACCTAATTTTTCTATTTCTTTAGTCACTTGATCACGAGGTTTAGACAAAGAACCAGTCAATACAAATTTCTTTCCTTTAAAGAAATTGTCTTTTACAGGTTTAACTATATTCTTAAGAATAAAGTTAACACCGTCTTCTCTTAATTTTTCAATACAATTTCTATTGATTTCATCTTTGAAGAAATCGTATATTCCTTGAGCTGTCTTAAGACCAATATCGGGAAGATTTGCTATTTCATCCACTTTGGACATCATCAACTTGTCCAAAGTTTCAAAGTGATTTGCTAATACTATAGCTGTCTTCTTTCCTACTAATGGAATTCCTAATGACGATATCAACATAGGTAAATCGTTGAATTTTGATTTCTCAACTGCTTTTAAAATCTTATCCACTGATTTTTCACCCATTCCATCAAGATTCTCAATTTCATCCTTATGATTTTTTAAACGATAAACATCTGGTATCTCAGTCAAAATATGTTCGTTGAATAACTGCTCGACTAAAACATCACCTAAACCATCGATATCCATTCCAGCATCAGATACAAAATAGAGAAGCTTATTTATTTTTCTTGAAGGGCAGTGAATATTTTTACAGTATGTCTGTATTCCGTCTTTGATTAAAGGCTCATGACAGAATGGACAATTCTTATCGAATCTATATGGAACTGTACCGGCTGGTCTTCTATTCAATATAACTTCTCCAACTTCAGGAATGACGTCACCTGCTTTATGCAAAGTGACATAGTCACCAATTCTAATATCTTTATCTGCACAGTAATCTTCATTATTTAAAGTTGCTCTAGAAATTGTAGATCCTGCCAACAACACGGGTTGTAAAACTGCAGTAGGGGTAACTCTTCCTGTTCTTCCGACAGACATCACTATATCCAAGACTTGAGTCGAAACCACTTCTGGTGGGAATTTATATGCTATCTCCCATTTAGGTGTCTTTGCTGTATATCCAATCGATGGATAAAGCTCCATATCATCCACTTTTATAACCAAGCCATCGATATCATAATCTAAAGTAGGTCTTTTCTGTGCATATTCATCAACATATTGAAGAACTTCATCGATTCCATACACAACCCTTCTTTCTGGATTTGTTCTAAAGCCTAACTTAGTCAATTGATTTAGACCATCACTATGATATCTATATCCAAATTGAGGTGCTAATGGCCAATAGTACCACCAAGCGTTTAGCCCTCTCTTCGCAGTAATAGCACTATCTAATTGTCTCAATGAACCTGCAGCTGCATTTCTAGCATTAGCAAACAACGATTCACCATTTTTAGCTCTTTCCTCATTAGCCTTCTTCAAAGAAGCTTTAGGCATATAGACTTCTCCTCTAACTTCCAAATCTCTTAATTCTGGAATGTCCAAAGGTATGGATCTAATAGTTCTGACATTGTTTGTGACATCCTCTCCGATAGATCCATCACCTCTGGTAGATCCTTGAATTAATCGACCTTCATGGTAGTTCAAATTACAGGCCAATCCATCGATCTTGACTTCACAGCAATATCTAACTTTATCTAAGCCTGTCATCTTTCTAATAGATCTGTCCCATTCTTTCAATTCATCCAAAGAAAAGACATCTGAAATAGAAAGCATAGGGACTGGATGGTTTACTTTTTTGAACTCTTTGCTTACCCAGCCACCGACTCTTGAAGTAGGCGAATTGACATCTTTTAAATCTGGTCTTTTGAATTCTAAATCCTGAAGTTCATTCATCAATGAATCAAATTCAGAATCTGGGATCTCAGACTGGTTTAAAACATAATACTGATATGAATATTTATTTAATAAATCCGTGAGTTCTTTAACTCTTTCTTTATCTTTATCTATCTCTGGCATAGTATCAATTCCTCCTTAATATTATGAAACTTTTCTAAAGGCTTTGAACCCTTTGACCAATCTTTTTTCTCCATAAGGCTCTGGAAACTTAACTACAATATTGCTAGGTTCAACTTTTATTACTGTTCCAACACCAAAAGAAGAATGAGCGACCCTATCCCCAATCACATAAACTTCAGTCGCTGCCTTCACCTTAGAAATGTTACTAGATGATGCTTTATAAACAACATTTTGAGTTTTAGGCATGCTATTTGAATTAGATTTAGAACTATTAGAAGAAAAGTATCCGTTATATTTTGAATAATGCTTATTATCATTACTATAGCTATTAGATTTATAAAATCCTCTTCCACCTCCATTGTATAAATCATTTGAAATGCTGGGTTTAGGGGCTTCTTGATTAAATCCAATCTCTTTAACAAATTGAGAAGGAGTATTGTATCCTTTAATAGCAAAGGAATATCCACCTTGTGAAGATAAGAAAAGTTGTTTTTTAGCTCTAGTAATGGCTACATAACACAATCTTCTCTCTTCTTCAATTCCTTTATTTCCTCTCTCTATAGCATGTCCAGTTGGAAAAATATTCTCATCCAAGCAAACCACAAACACATATGGAAATTCCAAACCTTTAGAGACATGTGCAGTCATCAATAATACTTTATTGTTATCTTTGATTTCATCTTGAGCACTTTGAAGAGCAGCATCGATCAAGAATTCTTCTAGTGAATTTTCTAATAAGTTTCCTTCTTCATCAAAATTATCACTCTCCATGTAATTTCCGAGCAATCCAATTAAAGTACGAACGTTTTTCATCCTAGTATTCTGCTCGTTAGTATCCAAACTATTCTTGTCTTCTTTTGTATCTATATCATTAACATATTTTTTAAAGCCAATATTATTGAGATAGTGATCGATCACATCTTTTACTTCTTCAGGTTTAGCTTCCTTTAATTGATTGACCGTTTCATCATAAACTGTTTTAAATTCTGTAAGTCTGTCGATTAAAGTGGGCTTTAAAGGAATCTCATCTAGGTTCTCTATACATGTTTCAAAGTTACTCTTTCCCAATCTGTTTGCTGTTTCCTTTATAATTTCATAAGAAACTGCTCCTATTCCTCTGCTAGGGGCTTTCAAAATTCTAAAGAATGAATAATCATCTTTAGGATTTACTAATAACTTCATATAGGCCAAAGCATCTTTGATTTCAGCACGATCGTAGAATTTAAGGCCACCATAAACAGCGTATGGAATTTTATTTCTAGTCAATGCATGTTCGAAAGGTTGAGATAGATAGTTAGATCTATAAATAATGACTATATCTTTATATTCGACACCATTTCTGTGTAACTCGAGTATTTTATTTATTACCAAACTAGCTTCGCCATCACTGGAATTGCAAGGAGTAAATGTTACATCCTTTCCTTCCTCTTCATTAAAAGCTCTCAGGCTCTTATCCAATCTATTAGAATTGAATTTTATCAGCATATTAGCCTTATCCAAGATTTGTTGAGTAGATCTGTAATTCAAATCCAAAGTCACTGTTTGTAGATCAGGAAAATCCTTAGGTAATGAATTTTGAATCAAATTACTATCAGCTCCACGCCATGTATAAATAGTCTGGTCTGGATCACCAACAACTGTCAATGATGTATGACTGGACAGCAAATGCTTAACAAGCTTATACTGAACTGAATCAGTATCCTGGAATTCATCAATTAGATAAGCGTCGAATTTTCTATGCCATCTCTCTCTTACCTCAGGATAATCATCCAATATTTTTGCTGTATACATCAAAAGATCATCAAAATCCAATGAGTTATTCTTTTTTAGCAAGCTTTGATATTTCTTATAGCAATCAATAATTTCTTTTGGATTAGCTGCACTAGATGAAGTAAACATGCTTTCATTAACTTCATCGGGAAAAATGCCTTTGTTCTTAAGAAATCCAATCTTTTTTGTGATGTCAGATCTTATATCTTTATCATCTGGAATATGTAAATCTAAAAAGACATGTTTAAACAACTCTTTTTGCATTTCATCATCAGCTACACCAAACTGAGAATTGAAGTCTTTTAAAAGTGCACATTCTCTTCTTAAAAATCTATAACAAAAGCCATGGAAAGTTGCTATCAATGGTCTATGAACAGTTAATGGAGTGCCATTATCTTTCATAATCTTGTCGACTCTTTCTTCCATTTCCTTAGCCACTTTATTGGTGAATGTAATAGCCACAATTCTAGATGGATTTATTTCATTCTCAGAAATCAAATAAGCTATACGATAAGTCAAAACTCGTGTCTTACCAGTACCAGCACCAGCGACAATTCTCAAATGTCTAGCAGTCGAACAGCACGCCTCATATTGGCGTTCATTTAATAAGCCTTTAAAATCAATTCCCATATGTTAAAACCAGCTGTGAAATTATATCAAAAAACAAGCCTTTTTGATTTTGATAAGTCTATTATCTGAAATGAAAATGAAAAAATAGTTTTCAGTCATTATTTAAGCTATAATTCATTATTTACAACTTGCCAACAATAGTAGCATTGCTAAGTTGAAAAAGGTCAACACAGATGCTACTTAATCGTAATTCCAAAGATTAGAGCAATACTCGGATAAATCATCCATCGGTTTCTTATAAATGTCCTTATTATTGGGCATTAAATAATCGAGCATATTCATTTTCTCTTCAAAATAGATGTTGTTGAGCGGAAAACCACCTGACAATTTTAAATTATCGACTGTTTTTTGATTAGCTAAAAATAGGCTATCTTTTTCAAATGATTGAATCATTATTTTAGCTTTACAAGACACTAAACTTCTAGCACAGTCGATAGAAGAACCGGTCTTTTGAAACAAAATTGAATTTTGATAATTTGGGCCATAAATAGTAGACAACAACTTTTGTCTATAATTTATAGAAGATCCATTGGAATCTATATTTTCATTGAATTCTCTAATATCAGTTATAGGAGAAATCAAAGCAATCCCTTTGTAATTTATATTCAAGCTTTCATTTCCAAACAAGGATTGAAATGCCGGAGAATAATTTGATGCAAAGCTCAGCATTCCAAGTTGAGCACCAAATCCAGAACATAAAAGTCCTATTCCTTTATAGGGAGAACCTAAATCTTTGAAACTAAATTTCGTCCATTTGAGAGCTAAATAAATATCTTCCATCACTGCTTTAATACTTCCGATGTTTCCTGAGACTAATGAAGGTGCAACAATAGTAAAGCCTCTCGAAGCTAATTCTTCTAAGAAATCCAAATCAAAAGAATTATCGTTAGATGACCAGATGTCGTGATGAATATAAAAAAGTACTTTATTTGTTTTGAGATCCGGTCCGAAGAGCACGTGAAGATTTCTCACTCTATTACTTAGAGGAGCGTATTCGAAGGTATCTAATAAGACTTTGTTTCCCATATAGGTCCTCCTACATTAATTCTACCTATATTTTAACAAAGTTGTTTATTTTGTTAATAGCAATATTTATTATATTTATTCAAATATTATAATTCTAATTCAGGACTTAAAATTTCTAAGGATAACCAAGGAATTTTTTCATGTGCTGATTCTTCTATTTCATTTATTGTAGTTTCATTATTTATAATTGCTGAACTAATGAATTGTAATTGATTGATTTGATCTTGATCATATCCCAAATCAATCATTGCATCATTTATTTTATCTTTATCATCGTTTCCATAGAATTTAAACAACGAAATATAAACAAATTGATTAAAACTATTTATTGAAGATTGATAAATTATAGAAAGATCTCTTTCTGCTTGAATCATTTCTTTTACATTTTCCATCTCATCTATTAGACTACTGAATTTCTCACTTTCTCCTCCATGATCATTCTCATCAGAATACACCATCAAATCATGGACTTTTCCAAATACTTCATACATGAGACGAAGACTAGAATCTAAGTGTGAATATCTTCTCATTTCAAGCATGATAAATACGATTTCATTCAATACTTTTATCTCAGTTTCTAGATTGCCATAATTTTTATTTTTATAAATTTTCTGTTTGCATTTATCAATCGTTTTAAGAAAGTCATCGCCGACTGAAGTTATTAAATCATTCAATATGATGATGATAGCAATATCGGGAATGTCCAATTTAACAATCTTACGTGATAAATCGAATAAGACATAAGAATAATTAATTGCATCTAATATCAATTCTCTAGTCATTAATGAAGGTGAACTTAAATACTTTTTAAATCCTTTTTTATACTTCTTCATACAATACTCTCTAATAGATTTAATGATCATTAAAGAAAAATAATTGATGATATATTTATCTTTTTTATCGTTGATTTCACCCGTGAGATATATCATTCCATTTCGCCAATACCTCATAGCCGCAGTCAATTTTCCTTTGAATAAAATATCATGTCCTTTCACATATAAAGCGTAAGGATTCATAGCATCTAAAGAAAGAATATCATCAGCATATGAAGTCATCATCTTCATATCAGTCTCACTCATCATCTTATCAAGAGCCACATTCATGAAGTCAATCT
>ERZ780014.588-NODE-588-length-15270-cov-2.91844_pt1 | contig 15270 bp, 10 predicted proteins | sample MGYA00511929_ERZ780014 | MGnify/ENA primary metagenome ERZ780014 (study PRJEB29588, sample SAMEA2155132) | human gut metagenome | biome: human gut; feature: human-associated habitat; material: faeces | place: Denmark | collected 2008/2010 ...
CCCGGAGGTGATGTTCTGTGCTGTTCCGCAAGGTTTTCAAGGACCGATGTTGCCCACCAATTTCTTGGCAGCGTGCATAATCATACCATTAAAAATTTTTATGTCAACAAGTTTTTAAAACTTTTTAAAATTTCTCGAAAAATACTAAGAAAAATGTCTCAGACTTGTCTGAGACACCTTAAATAAAGAACAAGCTAATGCTAATCAACAATTTATATTTAAACCCAGCCAATCAATAGCTTTTTTGTTTTCCTTTTCTAATAGTTGATTAGCCTTTTTAAAAACCCCAGAGTGGAAAAAACCTCTATATGCGGACAGTGGAGAAGGATGGGGTGCCTTAATAACATAATTCCTCTCTTTATTAATAAATCTTTCATAATAAGCTGCTTTTCCACCTAAGAGTATAAAAACAACACCTTTATTAGAAGAATCAATCTTTTGAATAACACATTGAGAAAACTTATGAAATAAATCCACATTTCCAAAAAATAACGGTTCACCATCTTTAGATAATATTGAGGTGTTATAAAGAAAGACTCCCTGCATAGCTAAATAAGACAAATCCAATATAACAGGAACATTAGATTCGTATTCTAGATTCAATTCCTTGTTTATATTAATCAAAGAAGCAGGAGCTTTATTTTGAAGTCTAGCTGAAAAAGCCAATCCATCTGCCACACCATGTCCAGGATAAGGATCTTGACCTAAAATAACAACTTTAACCTTTGACAAAGGAGTACATCTAAAAGCACGGAAAACACAATCCTTTGGTGGATTTATTTGATTCTTGTATAAGTCAAATTGAGAATCGATAAATGAATATAGACTTTCCAAATCCACAAAAGGGGTGAAGCTTTTAAAAGCCTCATCCCAATCATTATCAACTTTATAAATGTTGAAATCACCCATTACTTTTGGAAAGCGAGCAACAAGTAATTTTGAGTCTTATCTTCCTTGTTGTATCCAAATAACTTGGCTTCATCTTCTAATTCATTAGCTTTCTTTTCATCCTCTTCCAACAAAGCTAAATTATGAAAAGCTTCACCGAGTTTTCTATCAGCTGCTAATTTGTAATACTTCTTAGCCAATTCGACATTCTTTTCTACAGTGACACCTTTCATATAAATATCACCCAAAGAATTTAAAGCTTCCTTTAAGCCTTTCATAGCTGCAGATTCGACATATTTGACACCCAATTCAGGATTCCTGATGAGATTATCTTGAAGGTAGAGAATTCCTAAACGATATTCGCCTGTTACTCCACCCAAATCCTTGGCTTTAGTAAGATAAGCTTCAGCCAACTTGTCATCCTCTTCAACAATTTCACCGCCTTCACTATAAAGGACACCGAGCAAAGTGTTTGCATAAATATCACCTTTCTCTGCGACTTCTTTCAATTCATCGATAGCTCGCATGAAATCTTCATGATTTGATCCATCCTTATAAAGTGTATGGATTGCATCGATCAATTTTGCTCTGTCTCCATCAACTTTAGTAGGATTAGACATTAAATCCTCTATTGTTACTTCACCATTCAAGAAAGCCTTAGCATCATTCAAAACTTCTTCATCCAATTCTTTACACGAACAAGCCATAGATTGTTCCTCCATTTTCTTTTTATTTATTAATTTAACAAACAAAAAGCTTTATACATAGAAATTATAAATTACAATTTTTTTCTTTTCAATGAACACATTCTACTAACATCAAATACCACATAAAAAGCCACCGCTTATGCAGTGGCCTTTTGTCTATCCCCAAGTAAATGAGAAAGGACCGGGAAGACTTACTTTTCCGCTTCCACTTTTAAACAAACGATAGCAGACAACTGGCTCAATACAAACAACTGCCATCAAAGCCATAATGCTAGCTAAAGTGATGGCTTCACCGCCTGTCGTCTTTTCCATTTCATTTAACGATAGATCTCTCATAATTCACCTCCAAATAAAATGTGGAAGCAAACTTGAGAAAGAGACAAAATGATTAGGCTAAATATTTGGCTAATTCTTCCTTGTTCGATTTCAATTTTTCACGTTCTTTCATCACCACAGTAGGATTAGCACGTTGAACAAAGTTAGGATTAGATAACATCTTTTCAGATCTTTCGATTTCTTTCTTCAAAGCTTCGACTCTCTGCTTTCTCTTTTCTTTTAAAGCTTCTGTATCCTTAACCTTCAAAAGAAGACCAAAACCATTGAAGAATCTCATATTGGGCTCATCTTCATCAACAGCATTGAAATTCTCAATAAATCCAAATCTGACAAGATAAGGTCTAAACTCTTCTATCAAAGTAGTCTTAGCCTTCACATCCACATCTATTTTATCGTTAGGAGCAAGCTTATTCTCGGATTTAAAGTTACGTATATAGGTAATCATCTGCTTCAATGTTTCGCCTTTTGCTTGCATCTTTTCCAATCTCCATCTATTAGCGACAGGATAAGACTCATCGAACAACGATTTCTTATGATTAGGCATGAAAGAATAGATTTGTTCGCAAATGAATGGGCAGAAGGGGAACAACATGAGTAAGACATCTTTCAAAACAGTATAAAGTACAGTCTTGACTATCCTTTCTTGTCTTAATGAGCAATTCATTAATGATACTTTACTCCATTCCAAATATTCACCACAGAAGTTATCGTACAAGAAATCATAAATATACTTGCTGGCTTGTCCATGCTCAAACTTATCCATATTATGAGTAACGCCTCTGATTGTCTCATTCAATTTGGCAAGGATATATCCATCAGCAAAGGATAGATCTTTGGAGTTCAATTTCATCGGAATGAAATCATCGCCGATGATAGACAAAACATATCTTGAGGCATTCCAAACTTTGTTTATAAAATCCCTAGCAGAGGTGAAGTTTCGATCACCGATAGGAAGATCGAGACCAGGTGCACCGCTAGAAGTCAAGGCCCATCTCATAGCATCACAGCCATATTTGTCGATGACATCGAATGGATCGATTCCATTTCCTAATGACTTAGACATTTTTCTTCCTTGGGAATCACGGATCAATCCATGGAGATAGACCGTCTTGAAAGGCATCTTATTAGTGAAATGCACTCCATCGAAAGCCATTCTAGCAACCCAGAAGAATATGATGTCATATCCCGTGACCATGACATCCAAAGGATAATATCTCTTCAACATTTCATCAGTTTCAGGCCAACCCATGAACGCAAATGGGGCAAGACCAGAACTGAACCAAGTATCCAAAACATCGGGATCTTGGTCATACTTTGTGGGATCGAGAGGTGTTTCGCTGCAAATGACTTCACCCGTCACCTTGTCAGTATAAACAGGAATTCTGTGTCCCCACCAAAGCTGTCTAGAAATACACCAATCCTCTGTGGTATCGAGCCATCTTTGGAAAGTGTGTGAGAAACGAGAGGGGAAGAACTTCGTGCGATCTTTTGAATGTTGAATCTTGTCGACTGCTTGGCTCAAAGGCTTCATTTTGACAAACCATTGCTTGCAAAGATAAGGTTCGACTATGGCACCTGTTCTAGAAGAATGACCGACATTATGAGTAATATTTTCAATCTTCACCAAGTTTCCATCTTTTTCAATTTGTTCTACCAAGGCATCTCTGCAAGCAAATCTATCCATTCCTTTGTATTTGCCGCATTTTTCATTCATGGTTCCATCGGGATTCATAATGAGAGGCATGGCCAAATTATGTCTTTTAGCAATAGCAAAATCATTGGGATCATGGGCGGGTGTACACTTCATAACACCAGTTCCAAAACTCTTGTCGACATACATATCACCGATCAAAGGTAACTCCTCACCATTTGCGGGGTTAATGAACATTTTTCCGTCATATTTGCTATAACGTTTGTCTTTTGGATTATAGACCAAAGCTGTATCACCAAACATCGTCTCTGGTCTAGTAGTGGCGATAGTCAAAACGACAGAAGGATCATCCTTCATGACATATTTGAAATAGTAAAACTTTCCTGGGATATCTTTGTGCTCGACTTCAATATTGCTCAAAGCAGTCTTTAAAACAGGGTCCCAGTTGATAATTCTTTCGCCTTGATAGATCAAGCCTTGATCATAAAGTGATTTGAACACATGAGCCACAGCTCTTTGCATACCATTGTCCAAAGTGAAACGCTCTTTAGAGAAATCCAACGACAGTCCGAGAGCTTCCCATTGTTTATGAATGTAGTCAGCGTAGTGGTCTTTCCATTTCCAGGCCTCGACCAAGAATCCATCTCTTCCCAACTCGTATTTATCAACACCTTCTTCTTGAAGTTTCTTCTCGACTTTTGCTTGGGTTGCTATTCCGGCATGATCCATAGCGGGAAGATACAAAACATCAAAACCCTTCAATCTCTTATATCTAGCGATGATATCTTGTTCGGTAGTATCCTTAGCATGTCCGATATGAAGCATACCAGTGACATTTGGAGGAGGAATAATCAAAGAATACTTTGGCCTAGCTAGCATCTCTTTGTTTCTTCCGGCTTTGAAATAACCATTTGAAATCCAAAAATCCATACGGCCAGATTCCGCAGCTTTGCTATCAAATACTTTGTCCATCTTTAAACTCATGAGCGTTTACCTTTCAGCAGGGACTCATAAAGAGCGGTACCACCCTGCTTAGACGGATCATTCTGCACCCGCCTCACTCATCACCCTTTCACGTAAGGGTCATACGTGTGTTCCCACATGGCTCCAAGACGACAAGCAATCATCATTCTATCTAGCTTCCACCATCCTAGACTCTCTATTAGAATGAATAATTACCCCTTCTTTTCATCACCACTACAATATTATTTTATGATACAAAAAAAGTGATTTCAACCGGTGAAATCACTTTTTCAAATCTATATCAGCTGAAATAGGTGACAACAATGAATTGACCATGTCAGTATAGGACTCATTTGTTTCCTCAGGATCTGTACTGGAGACATATACGACATTTTCGTCTTTGTCTTCCTTCTTATTAAAGTTCAAAAAACCACCACCGTTGTCCCATAAAGAAGAATCCATATCTGTCGATTTAAAATCGATAGAGGTTCCTTCCACTTTATCAGTCTCTGCCTTTAAATCTTCTTTTACAACAGGAGAATACTTAACTAAATTTTCGGTATCATTTACGGTTTGTTCACCTAAAGTTCCTACGGAGAAACCTAAAAGAAGGGTAGATAATCCAACTGCGTTTTGTTTCTTTGCCATAAACACCACCCTCCTCTCTTTTGAGTATAAGATATACGAAAAGAGGCTAATGCTGCTCTATCTTTCTACCACAACCGACATCAACAATAGTCATACCCAATTTTTTATATGTATCTTGGTCCTTAGGAGAGCAAAGAAAATATAAGCAATCAGGATGGGAATCAGCATACTTCTGCTTCAGTCTAAGCTTTTCAGAAGAACTCAATTTATCAACTTTTGTAAAGACAGCAATAACGGGAATACCATAATTATTGGCGTATTCTTCCATCATTCCATCACCTTGGCCTATAGCACGAGGACTTTCTAAAGCACGTCTAGAATCCATGACCATAACAATAGCTCTGAGCAAGCCTTTTTCACCGACATATTTTTGGAAAAAGCCATCCATAAGTCCCTCGAAATAATCACGACTCTTTTCAAAACCATAACCAGGCGAATCTATTAAGAAGAACTTGTCTCCTACAGAAGAGAAGTTCAGCATTCTGGTCTTTCCTGGAGTTTGGGATGTCTTCATCAACTGCTTCTGCCCAGTTAATGCATTTATCAAAGTCGACTTTCCTGCGTTAGAACGGCCGACGAACAAAACTCCAAAAAGCGAACACGGGATGGCTTCGACATTGGGAGCACTACGATAAAAAGCTGTATCTTTCAAAGTCAAAGTCTTTGCCATAATTACGCCTCCTTTTTAGTCTTTGCTTCTTTCTTGTCCTTGGATTTTTCAATCCATTGAGTTCTCTTTAAAATCTTATCTTTAATAGTAGCAGGATCTTCTACCATGGCTTGGGAGATGACATCCTTCAAAGTGGAAACCTCGACGATATTCAATCCTTTCAAAACAGGTTCAGGAAGTTCAAGAACATCCCTATCGTTGTCCTTAGGTACAAAAACAGTTTTGACACCTTGTCTCAAAGCAGCCAAAGTCTTCTCTCTAAGTCCACCAATAGGTAATGAATTTCCACGTAGATCAATCTCACCAGTCATGGCTACATCGTTCTTAATAGCCACACCAGTAATAGCAGAAAGGATGACTAAACCTGTAGCAATACCGGCAGAAGGACCATCCTTAGGAGTTGCACCATCAGGGAAGTGTATATGAATATCGTGATGATCAAACCATTTAGGATCGATACCCCACTCTTTTGAATTGCTCTTGATAAAGCTAGTCGCAGCAACACAAGCTTCTTTCATAACATCGCCCAAGTTACCAGTTCTAATGAGATTTCCGTGACCCTCAAATGTATCGACTTCAATTCTCAAAACCTCACCACCAGCCATGGTGTAAGCTAAACCATTGACAACACCGACTTGGGGTTCTGGCAAAATTGACTGACGATAGACCAAGCTCTTTCCTAAGAACTCCCTGACAACATCCTTAGTCACTTCGAAAGAAGAATACTTTTCCTTGTCCTTCAAGTACTCAACAGCAAACTTTCTAAGGACAGTACCTATTTTTCTTCTTAAATCACGAACACCAGCTTCTTGAGTATAATTATCTATAATCATAGCCAAAGCATCGTCATCAAACTTCACCCAATCCGGGTTGACACCATTTGCTTTCTCTTCCAAAGGAATCAAATGTTCTTTAGCAATATTGAGTTTTTCAAACTTTGTATAGGTATTCAACTCAATCAACTCAAGACGATCCAATAATGGAGAAGGAATCTTAGATAAATCATTTGCTGTACAGATGAACAAAACATTTGATAAATCAAACGGCAAATTCAAATAGTTGTCTTCAAATGATGTATTTTGTTCAGGATCCAAAACTTCGAGCAAAGCTGCAGCAGGATCGCCGTGATATCCACCGCTTTGTATTTTGTCGATTTCATCCAAAAGGATTACAGGGTTATTGACACCGACTCTGTTGATTGTCGAAATAATTCTTCCGGGCATGGCGCCGACATATGTACGTCTATGTCCACGAACTTCAGCTTCATCACTTATTCCACCTAAAGAAATTTTGGCAAACTTTCTTCCCAAAGCATGGGCTACCGAATAGGCCAATGAGGTCTTTCCAACTCCAGGAGGACCATAAAGACAAAGAATAGGGGCTTTCAAAGAGCGAGTCAAAGTCTTGACGGCCAAATATTCAAGAACTCTTTCTTTTTGCTTTTCCAAACCATAGTGATCAGCATCAAGAATTTCTTTAACCTTGGTTATATCTTCGTTGTCATTTGAAAAGACACTCCAAGGAAGCTTTATCACGAGGTCCAAGTAGCCTTTAATGACGGATACTTCTTGACTACCAGCAGGCATCATTTTGAGTCTGTCTAACTCTTCTTGAATACGTTTCTTGACATAGTCAGGATACATGTCGCCATGTTCTGTGATAGCCTTAGTGTACTTTGCATCAGAATCATCGCCGTCAAATTCCTTTAAAGCATCCTTCAAAGCCTTCATCTTCTCACGAAGAATGAATTCTCTTTGATTTCTATCAAGTGCTTTATTGACAGCTCTATCCAATTCGTAATCGATTTTAGCGTCTTGATTAAATCTTTCCAAATCATTGATCAAAAACTTCATTCTATCGACAGAGGACATACATTCCAATAAGCTTTGCTTTATATTGGCATCTGAATCGATGAAATTAGCTAATAAGAATGGGGCTTTTTCAGCTGAAATGCTAGAAAGATCAGGCAATTCAGGTAAAGTAGCATATTTTTGTCTCAACTTCGCATACCTGACTTGAAATCTAGAAAGATAGGCATTTAAATCGACTGAATCGACACTGATATCACGTTTTGCAATAGCATGGCAAACAACAAGCTCAAAATTAGTGTCGTAATCGAAATCGGACAAATTCACAATTTCTAAGCCGTTATATTCAATAGTAGAAGCAAAGTCACCTAAATTGAGAGAAACAACTTCGCAAAGAGTACCGACAGATTTAACCGCAGGCAATACGATACTATTCATATCGTCGTAAGTTCCATCCTTAAACGACCTTACAAATATAAATCTTTCGCCAACCTTAACGCTTTGAGCGAACTTTTGGCTATAAGAACCAGTAACTCTAACTGTTCCCTTAAATCCAGGGAATGCGACATCTTTAGAGTTTGGGAACACTTTATAAATTTCTGTTGGAGAACAAATCGATTCACCCAAAGGGGAAGGTACTGCTCTAACAGAATTATTATCTTTAACAGTTTCCATAAAAACCTCCTCGAATATAATATATAGAACAAAGGAGGGCAAAGAGCCCTCCTACCGCTCACAAAATAATTGTATGGCCCAATTTAAGTACAATAAATTTTAATTTCTCGGTATGGCCCAACAACTATAGGTTTACTTATTGTTTGCAATGACGAAGTCGATAACTTGATTCAACTCGGCTTGAGACACGATGGGTTGAAGTCTATCTTCGACAAAATCATTTATTGCCTTATCATCGGCTTGAGGATATTGTCCTTTATAAGAAGTAGCTATATTTTCCTTGAGCTTGGCCAAGTCTTCAATTCCAAAGAAATCCTTTGCAGTAGCCTTCACTTCTTCTTCGCTAGGAGCAGCAAACTTTTCAGCACCACGAATGTACTTTGCGATAGCCTGAGCCTTGAGTTGATTGAGATTGTTGATCCAAACATTGTTCTCATAGGTGGCTTCACTTATTCCAGTCAACTTCAAATAAGTGGCAAAATCCAAGCCTTGCTGTTCAATCTTCTCTTCATCGGCTTGCTTTTGAGCAGCAACGATAGTTTGCTTCAAATTCTTCTCATCGATAGCAAACTCGGAGTTATCCATAATGTTTTGAATAGCAGCAGAATACTTTTGGTTTCTGAAATTCTTTGCATAATCCTTAGCGAGCTTATCAGCAATCTTAGCCTTTAAATCAGCCAAATCTTTTGCATCTGCATACTCGCTTTGGACTGTTGCAAATTCATCATTCAAATCAGGAATCTTCTTTGTCTTAACAGACAAAATCTTAACGGTAAACAAAGCATCCTTATCAGCCAATCCATCAGGATAGTTGCTAGGAAGCTTGACAGTAAAGCTCACTGTCTCACCAGCTTTGTGATCCTTAACATTCTCTTCAAAGCCGGGAACAAACTTGTGGGCTCCGATTTCCAAATCGATAGATTTTTCATTTAATTCAGGCTTGTCAATTCCATTGATAGATCCTTTGACCTCCAATGTTGCGATATCACCAAGTTTAGCATTCTCGGTGGTAGGAAGAAGTTCGGCCTCATTCAAAGCCAAACGAGACAATTCATCGTTAACTGCCTTCTCATCTACCTTCTTCTCTTCAACCTTGGTTTCAATTCCTTTGTAGTCAGCAATCTTAGTGATGACAGGCTTGATAGGATAAGAGAAGGTAACAATTGAACCATCTCTAGGCTCAGGAAGATCGACAAGAGGTGTAGTTCCATTCAAAGTATTTTCTCTGATGGCAGCGACGACTGCATCATCTTGGATATATGACTTAAAGGATTTGTCAATGATCTTTCTGGTGAATCTTTCGTTAAGCATTTCGGGATTTACTGCACGGCTAGCGACATCCAAAGGAGCTTGTCCTTTTCTAAAACCACGAATAGTAACTTCATTGCAGCAAGCTACTAAAGCTGAGTGATAATACTTTTGAAGCTCTTCCTTGCTGTTCTTGACTGTGACGATCAAGTCGCCACCTTTGATTTCAAAACTGTGTTCCATACTCTTACCTCTATAAATAATCAATTTTCAAAAAAGCTTGTTCATTTTACGCTTTTAAAAGAAACTATTCAACTTTAATAATTTTATACCTTAAGTTTTTCTATAAAAAAACACCCTTTCGGGTGTTATTTAAACCAAAATTATTACTTAACAGGCTTAATGACAGGCAAGTGCCAAACTTCATTGTTGTACTCAGCTATTGTTCTATCAGAGCTGAACCAACCAGAGTTAGCGATGTTGACAAGACACATCTTAGCCCATCCAAGACGATCAGAATAAAGTTCATCAATCTTCTTGGATGCACGCAAGTAATCAACAAAGTCCAACAAGACGAAGAACTCATCTCCACGATACATCAAATCATCATAGATTTGACGGAATCTATCATGGTTGTTATCCCAAGTTCCATCGATCAAAGAATCGACAACTTCCTTGACACGAGGATCGGAGTTATAGATATCCCAAGGTCTGTATGAACCTTCGTAACGAATCTTATCCAATTCATCAGCATGCTTTCCGAAGATTACACAGTTATCCATTCCGATGAGACGTGATATTTCGACATTAGCACCATCCAAGGTACCCATGGTGATAGCTCCGTTCATCATGAACTTCATGTTTCCGGTTCCGCTAGCTTCCTTACCGGCAGTAGAAATTTGTTCGGAAACATCGGATGCAGGAATGATGATTTCAGCATTGGAAACACCATAGTTTTCGATGAAGACAACCTTCATATATTTGGAAATCTCAGGATCATTGTTAATCTTCTCGCCCATTACGTTGATAAGCTCAATGATGTTCTTAGCAAGCGAGTATGATGGAGCAGCCTTAGCAGCAAAGATATAAGTATGAGGTGTGATTCTAAATGAAGGATCAGCTTTCATTCTCTTGTAGAGGTGAATTATTCTCAAGACATTCAAGAGTTGACGTTTATAAGCGTGCAAACGTTTGATTTGAGAATCGACAATAGAATTTCTATCGATGGTAACACCATTATGTTCTTGGACATACTTAATCAATCTGTCCTTGTTGTCAGCCTTGATTTCAAGCAATCTATTCAAGACCTTCTTATCATCTTGGTACTTCAACAACTTCTTCAAACCATTCTCGGGGTCAGTCAAGAACTCATCTCCGATTGTTTCTCTCAAGAAGCTTGTAAGCTCGGGGTTAGAGCAAATCAAGAAGCGACGATGAGAAATACCATTTGTCTTGTTGTTGAACTTCTGAGGATAGAAATTGTAGAGATCATGGAATGTCTCTCTCTTAAGAATATCGGTATGGAGAGCGGCAACACCATTTACTGAGTATGAAACATGGATAGCCAAACGAGCCATATTCACCATGCCATCTTTGATAATCTTGCAATTTTCAATAGTAGCATCATCCATATGCTTGGAACGCATGAGCAAGATAGAACGACGATTGATTTCCTCAATAATCATGTAGATACGAGGGAAGAGTTGGGCGATGTACTGGCTAGGCCAACGTTCCAAGGCTTCTGCCATAACTGTGTGGTTTGTAAAAGCAAAGCTCTTTTGACAAATCTCCATAGCTTCATCCCAGGACATCATTTCATCATCGATGAGAATTCTCATCAACTCAGGAATAGCCATAATAGGATGGGTATCGTTCAAATGGAATACCCAGTGTTCAGGGATGGAGTGAAGATCTCCATATACTTCCTTATGTTTCTTTACGATAGATTGCATTCCTGCAGAGACCATAAAGTATTCTTGACGGAGACGAAGAAGCTTTCCGCTCTCATTGGAATCATCAGGATACAAAGAATGTGTAATTTGCTTTACAAAATCGAGATATCCACCAAAGTTTTGATTTGAAGGCAAGCTTTCCTCAGAAGGTTCGGCTGACCATAATCTCAAAGTGTTCACGACATGATTCTTGTATCCAACCAAGTCGACATCACAAGGGACAGCCAATACTTTGGTAGCATTAGCAGTACGATAACGAGTGTAACCAGTCTTAGGATCTGTATAAGTCTCAGGATATCCATAGAAAGATACGGTGATAGCTTGATTAGGTTTTCTTGTCTCCCAGACAAAACCGTTCAACAACCAAAGATCAGGTACTTCTTCCTGACGGTTATTTCTGATGACTTGTTTGAAGAATCCATAATCATAGCGAAGTGAATCACCATGTCCTGGCAAACCAAGAGATGCTAATGAATCCATAAAGCAGGCGGCGAGTCTACCTAAACCACCGTTTCCTAATCCAGCATCAGGCTCACAATCAAGAATATCATCCAAATTTCTTCCTAAGCTTTTAATTCCTTCGGCGACAACATCATAAATTCCCATATTGACCAAATTGGTACGCATCAAACGACCAATGAGGAATTCCATTGAGAAATATATCAATTGTCTACCATTTGCTTTCTCAACAGCATCTTTTGTAGACTTGCAATCAATATTGGCTTGTTCCTTGACCATGCTACCCAAGATTTGATACCAAGCATCGTTAGAAAGATGGTCGATATCACGAGCATAGCGACGAACAGCACGAGCTTTAAACTCGGCTTTAAATGATTTTTTATCAGCGAAAATAGAATCCATTGTTTTTTTCCTCACAGGCATTATTTTATACTATTTCAACTATTTTGAATAAAAAAAGAAGGGAGAGGTTCCCTTCTTCTAAAAAAACCACAATTTTATTTAGATTAACCGATATTTTTATTTTTATTAATAAAGACTTTTACATCACCATTAATAGAATTCACATCTGCCGGGTCACTTCCAGTGTTGTTTCTTTTAGCTTCTTCGTCAGCATCTTTATTATGGCATAGGAAGATTGCTCCAAAAGAAGGAAGCTTGATAGTAATCCTGTATGGTTGATTTTGATAGGGGTCAGGTCTAGCAAACAAAGGGGCTCCATTATATTGGTTCCAACCACCATAAATACCCTTATCAGAATCAATGACTTCATCCCATTGTCCATCCAAAGGTACACCGATATCGAAATAAGAGTAGAAGTTAGGAGTCATGTTAAATATGAAGACCATGGTTTGATTCTTAGTACTTCTTTGGAATACCAAAACTGATTGTGATGAATCATCAGCTAAAATCCATTGGAAGTTTTTGGGATCGAATTGCCCTTCATACATAGCAGGGAAAGCCTTCAATACACAATTCAAATCATGAATGTAACGTTGAAATCCGGAATGTTTTGGATAATCCAACAAATTCCAAGGTAAACCCTTCTTCTCACTCCATTCATCAAAATCACCAAGTTCATTTCCCATGAAATTAAGTTTATGACCAGGATGAGCATATTGATAGGCATATAAGTTTCTAGCTAAAGCAAACTTTTGATCATAATCGCCCCACATCTTGTTAACTATAGTTCCTTTTCCGTGAACTACTTCGTCATGAGATAAAGGCAACACAAAGTTCTCAGAGTAGAAATAAGCCATAGAGAAAAGAATCTTTCCGTGTTCATAACTCTTATAAACAGGGTCTTTGGCATAATATTTAAGTGTATCATTCATCCAACCCATGTCCCATTTGTAATCAAAGCACAATGATTGTTCACTAAATCCCTTAGTTACACTTGGATAGGCTGAGGAATCCTCGGCAATAGTCATCAAATCAGGATGCCTATCGTGAAGAATACGATTGAACTCTCTAGCAAAATACACTCCAGCACCATTGACACCACGAGATCCATCCCCTTGGTAGTAAATGATGTTAGAAACAGCATCGATTCTTACACCATCGACATGGAATTGGGTCACAAAATAATCAGCCGAAGAAATCAAAAATGAACGTACAGGATCTTTACCTAAATCAAAGTTTTTGGAGCCCCATTGAGAGTACTCCATATCACCCTGTCCTTCATATAAATTTGAACCATCAAATTTTTCAAGTCCATGAGGGTCAGTAGCAAAATGAACAGGAACCATATCGAGAATGACACCGATTCCTGCCTTATGCAATTCATTGATGAGATATTTCAATCCGTCAGGAGAGCCATACCTTCCATCAGCCGAATAATAGCCAGTAGGCTGATATCCCCAGCTTCCATCGAAAGGATATGTGTATAAAGGCATAAATTCGACATGAGTGTAATTCATCTGCAAGATATATTCGATTAAAGGCTTTGCTATTTCTTCATATGTGTAGGAGCCACCATCAGGTTTAAGTCTCCAGCTTCCTACATGCATTTCGTAAATAGAAACAGGCTTGTTAAAATTGCGCTCACGCTTTTTCAACCATTCTTCATCTTCGAACTTAAATTTGTAATTATCATAGATGATGGAGCAGGTTCCAGGTCTTACCTCTGCTTGAAATCCGACAGGGTCTGCCTTGTCATGATAATATCCATCGCATCCCAAAATATGATATTTGTATCTTTGACCAACTTTGGCATCCTTAATAAGAACTTCCCAAAGTCCCCACATATCCACTTTGGTCATAATGTTCTTTCCTAAAGCCCAACTATTGAAATCACCTAGCACTTCAATAGTTTTAGCCATAGGGGCATAAACACGGAATACAACACCAACTTCTTCGCCATTTTCATTCAGCTGTAAATGTGCACCCAAATAATTGTACGCATCTGCACAACGTCCTTGCAAATAATCAGTGAACCAGGAATATGACATTTTATCCCCCTTTGTTTAAAGTTAACGTGCAATTATTCTATTAAATCCAACAAAAAAAATAAACCTCATTTATTTTTAATTTTCTTATTAAAAAATAAGGAGGTTTATTAAAGAATAAACAACTTTCCGTTTGCAATGAAGATTGCTATTTATTTCTTCTTAGCGATGATTCTAAAAATTGGCTTTCCTTGTTCTCTAAATTTCTGTTCGAATTCAGTCATTACGTCATCTAAGGCTTCTTCTTTGTATTCACCTTCAAAGATTACATCAAAACCAACCACTGAAGAAAAATACTTAGTAGAGTCTTCATACAATTCAACATTATCAGTTTTGAAAATTACCATTCCATCTTTTTTGAGTAAATTGAGATACACATTCAATAAAGTGGGATAAGTCAAACGTCTTTTGTGTTCTCTTTTCCTAGGCCATGGATCCGAGAAATTCAAATAAATACAATCCAAAGATTCGGGTTTAATCTTTTCAAAAACCCTTTCGCAAGGAGCGTTTATAAAAGCATAATTACGATTATCAAATTCAGCAAATAAAGGATCTTCAGATAACTTAATGGCTAAAGAATATGCATTGTAATTCATCTCAATTCCAAGATATTTTCTAGAGGGATTGTTCTTTGCCATCGTAAGCAAAAATCTACCTTTTCCCGACCCGATTTCCAAATAGGAAAACTCAGGTAGATTATTCAAGGAATCTAGATTTAATGCAGTACCAGGATGTCTAGCAATTGTTTCTGGGGCCCATTTTTTTCGTCTTAATCTCATATATATATTATTTGCTTTCTTTCTTTTTTTTTTTCTCTT
>ERZ780014.590-NODE-590-length-15210-cov-9.39109_pt1 | contig 15210 bp, 15 predicted proteins | sample MGYA00511929_ERZ780014 | MGnify/ENA primary metagenome ERZ780014 (study PRJEB29588, sample SAMEA2155132) | human gut metagenome | biome: human gut; feature: human-associated habitat; material: faeces | place: Denmark | collected 2008/2010 ...
CGGTATCGAGGGTCTGAAGTATCGGCAGTCCGTAGGCCGCGGTTTTGCCCGTGCCGGTCTGCGATTGCGCGATGATGTCGTTGGGTTTTGTGAGCAGGTGGGGGATGGTGAGCTTCTGGATTGCGGTGGGCGTCTCGAATCCCTTGGCGCGGACTGCGGCGAGCATCTGCTCGGAAAGCCCCAGGGCGCTGAAATCGTCTGTAATGGTCATGTGCATGTTTTATTCGGCACAAAGGTACGATAAAAAGCCGAAAAATGTGTAAAACGTGAAAAAACCGTGATTTACAACCCGTGTTTTGGTTCGGGGACATGCCGTTTGCCGCGGTTTGCAGGGACGGCGGTTCGCCCGTTTCAAATATTTTCAATAACTTTGGAATACCTTTGTTAGTTCCTTATACAAAGGACTTTGAGAGAATTACCCAATTTTGAGGTAATGACTTGGCAACTGTGACATTTGCTGCGTTCTTCCTCATTTTTGCTTCAAAGCAATAGCTCGTGGTGCAAATATATGATATTGGGGTGGAAACAGCAAATGTCCACCCCAATAATTATCAATAATTGTCAGTTAAGGAAATAGAATATCCTCTTTTGATATATTCCAATTATCAAAACTAAATTTCCACCGTTCCTCCATAAATTGCAGCATCAACAAACCACGCTTCTTTATTTCATCTGGAGTCCATTCTTTATGTTTAGAAACTTCAATTTCACTATACGAGCCATTATAGTATCCTATTTCTTTTCCGTCTTTGTTTAGCAGACATTTCTTTTTGTCAAAATCGTAATTCTGCAACTTTGAATTTTTAGAACGATTTAATAGTAATAGATTTCCCAAAGAATTCAAATACTGACGTTTTTCTGAAGGTTTAAGATGCCCAAAACGATTTTTCCAATAAATATCATTAGGTGATTGTGGGTATATGTGTTCAATTGTATCCTCTTTCTTTCTCTTGTTAAAGTCCTCCCAAGAGACTTTCATATTAGCATTGTCTTGTAGGTACAATTCATATTCATAGAGAAAATACCTAAGTCCGCTCCATGAATAAAAGCCTTCTCTATCATTTTTTGAGAATAGTTCTTTTATATGATTTTTGAATCTTTCCAAATCAAACCATCCATAATAGTTTTCATCGTCTTCCCCATCCGTCAAAAAGTCAATATCTGCCGTAATTGTTTCTATATCCAACTGTCCCATATAATACTCTCTTGTCTTTCTGTAAAGATTGCTATTTTGCGTATTTGAAGAACGGTGTGATACAGCAAAAACCAAGAAATTGAATCTTTCACAAGCATCTAAAAAATTCCAAATTAAATCCTCATAGGTTTCTTTGGTAAATACAGCCATTATCATTGGAGGGAAAGCACCCCAGCCAACTCGTTCTAACTTCTGAATGTGCTCTTTTATTCTATCTGAATGGTTAGAATATTGGATGTTAAATATGTAGAACCATTGTTTTACACACTTAGATAGGCTGTCGATATAATTTTTTATATCTTTAATTGAGATATTCCCACTTAATACATTTTTTGCGGTGAATTTTTTCTTAAGTAAAAACTCGGCATACACATCAGATTGACTTCTATCGTATGTGAAATACATTATCCAATGATTAAACAAGAAGTCATCATCATCTAATGGATTATCTTTGTTTTTACCTAAATATTCATATATGGTTTTCCATGTTTCATTAATATCTGTTCTTAATCGTCCTTTTGTTTCATCATCTTCATGTAATAAAGTGGACAAATATATTAGACGGTTTTTTAGTAGTTCCAAATGAGACAAATCTTTTCCTCTATTGTTCATTGTCTCAAATGTTACATATACATCTAATGAGTCATCTATTTCATAATAATTGAATTTCAACCTGTTTATTGCCTTATCAAAGATAGCTTCTTTATCCTCTTTACTCAATGACTTAAGTCTATTTTTGAAATATTCTTTTGCAAACATAAGATTTGCTGTATACAATGTTTCGGGATACTTGTCTGCAGCAGAGGATTCTTGTTCTAAAATCTTTGTCTTGAAATACTCATCGCTTGGATTATCCTTTTCATATCCAAATACAAAAGACTTATATAGCTGGTTGTAAGAACGATACAAAAAACGGTCTATCCATTCACTCTTTTGTCCGTAATTAATGCCTTCATTGTCATTAAACGTACATAAAATTTCATGCAATAAGATAATTAAAGTAGTCAATCTCTGCTGTCCATCTATTACATAATATGCGGACAGCCCCTTTTTGAGAAGCCATAAATCATCTTTCCATTTTTCGATATTGGATACCTCATTTGCATTTATTGGTTCTACTGTCAATAATCCAATATAATGTATTTTATTGGGGCTAAGGTTTTGGATATCTTCCCAAAAGTCATCTAACTGGCGTTCTTCCCAAGAATAGCCACGTTGAAAATCAGGAATACGAAAAATTTTATTGTTGAATATTTCTGATAATGACAAAAGCTTTGTATCGCTCATACTTTTAGACTGCTAATCAATTTTTGTTTTCTATATATTCTAATATGTCATCCATCGTTGCTTTGAAAAAACGACCATAATCGCTTGATACATTTATAGGCTCCCAGATTTTGAAGCACTTTTGTCCTAATGAACGACTAAAAGAAAGTTGGTATTTTTTTCCACATACCGTAAAATCAAAGACCTCACCCTTTGTTCCTGTCTCTAAGGCTTCTGATAGGTCTTTCAAATTTTTAATCATCTCATCTTTACTGCCAAGAAAAAAAACGATTGGTTGATGATATTTCGAATTATTAGGTAAAGTTACAGAATACACTTCTACTTCATCTATAATTGTTTTATTTAGCGCCACAGAACCATTTGTAAAAGATTTCACTTTCTCGATTTTAGCAACTTTTTTTAGTTGAGCATTTGTGTAGGTTGGCACAGACAATAGTAATGTTAAGACAAGTATGCACTTTAAACATACACTTGTTCTCTTTAATACTCTCATAATTAGATACGTTTAAATTGTTAAAAATAAGCGTGAACCGTATGCCACACTCTTACTTGAAGGTCGTAGGAAACCTTGAATACAGATGTAACAATAGCAGCCCACGCTATAGCGTGAGAACCACTATGCTATCCTTGTATTCAGATTGAAAATTTCCTACGTTTTCAAGTACAAGATAAGCATAACGCTTCTTCTTTTTCTCGTATGTCTTTGAAAAGGGTTGCCCCAATCCGAATACAAAAGTATAAAAAATCCGTGATATGTCATTCAACTATCACGGACTTTATTTTGATTTACAAATTAATACCCCGATTTTGTCTCCTTGCTTGTGGTCTCAGCTTCTCAATAAACTCCTCTTTCTTCCGTCTGAACCAACTGACATGTGAAACTCCGTCTATGTGGAGGTTGAAATTCCCCTCCTTGTCCTCTTTCAGTGAGCATATCGTTTTGTCTGCCTTGAAATGCTGGTTAAACTCACAAGAATAGAGTTCCCCTTTGATGGAAACATCCTTGAACGTGCATAACTTTCTGATGAGGGCATCGCCAAAGTTCAGCGTATCACGCAGAAATTTGATGGTTGGCATCAGCTTCTCCACATACGGGAAATAGTGCTTGACATAATCCACGAATTCGGACAGCTTGCGGTGCCGCTGTTCGTAAGCATCCGTTATCTCCTGTATGTGCTTTGCCTGTTGCTGTTCCCTGTGTCGAGCTTCTTCTTCAAGTTCGAGGATGCGGTCTTGCAAATCCTCGTTTCTGCGTTCCAAAATCTTAACTTTGTTGCTTCCGAAAAGAGAACCGACACTTTCTGCAATGTGGGTCGCTGCTGTGGTGGCTGCGCCTTTCAGTTTCTCGGTCTGCACCTCTTTCTTGGCTCGTCTGAGTTCCTGCTCCGCTTCGGTTTTCTGCTCCTGCAAATCAACCACTTCCGATTTCAAGCTGTCAGCAAGTTTCTGTATGTCCCGATAATACTGCTGTGTGGACTTGTGACGAGCCTGTGAGCCGTCTATGCCACGTTGCAGACCGTACTTTGCCATCGCTATGGCATAACTGTCCTGGTAGGATTTCAGCTTCAAGCGTGTCATGATATCATCGGCACACAGGCGGACGGCATTGGTTGGTTTCTTTCGATACCGCTTCTTTACCTGTTCCTCACGTTTCTTGCGCTTGCGCTCTCCCTTGACAATCGGAACGAGGGTAATATGTATGTGTGGCGTTTCCTCGTCCCTGTGCAGGTGTGCAGCCACGATATTCTCCTTGCCGAACAGGTCGGCAAAGTATTTCATATTGTCGGCACACCATTCGTCAAGTCTGCCCTCCTTTTCGATACGCTTCATATCCTCGTGCGTTCCCGACACATTGATACGGATAGCCCGAACTTGGTTGTTCCCGATTTTGCGTGTCAGTCCTGCTTCCTCCAATCTCTTTTGAATGGCTGCCGTGCGGTCTTTTATTCCATCGGGGTATGTGACGAGTTTTCGGTTAAGGTGTGTGCGTGTGGGGTCTGCGTTCTTCGGTATGATGAAACGCTCGATGTGGGCGGTCGTTCCGCTGTCGGAACCGTGCGCCTTTTCCATGTGTAATACTACGAATCCCATATATAATTCCTTTCTTATTCTGCTTGTGAAACATCGTTTGATTATTGCTTATGTACGGCTGTTGCCGTTGGTCTTGGAGAGTCCAGAGAGGTGCAACCTCTTTTGGTTTTTTTGCAATGCGGCTCGGAAAATTCCCTAATAAGCTACGGTATTTTCCATCGGTAAATATCCGTACCGCTGCAAGCATCCCCTTACATCTTCAACCCTTTCTTTTTCGGTGGCTGTATCATCCGCCTTGCGGATTGGACTTGCTTCTTCTCCGTTATCGGTTTTTCCGATTGGGACATGGGCTTGTCGCACAGGTAATCGTTCAGGTCTTTGTGTCCGTTGTAGTTGTCGGAGAAGTCGCAGATGCGACCACTGAACTCTCTCGCCAAGTCCAAGTAGGCATTTCTTCCTGCCTCGTCATTGTCAAACAGGCAATGGATGCGCTCGTACCTATGCAGCACGTCTATGGCTTTGGAAACATTGGCAATCGAATTAAGGATGATGTAATCCTGCCCATCAAGGTTGGGTATGATCGGGCAGTTCCTCATCCGCAACGTAAGAAATGACAGGTAGTCCATCATACCCTCGAACACTAGGCATTTTTCTCTCGGTTCTCCCTGCTGGCATATATGGCTGATGTCCTTCGGTGCGATGCAGCCCTTGAAGAAACGGTTGCGCACTTCAAACCCTCCAGCCACATTCGGGAAGCCGATGGCGAAATAGGGCTTGCCGTTATGGATGAAGTGCAGTTCCTTACATTCCAATCTTGCCAAGTCGGTGTTTATGCCCCTTTCCTGCAAGTAACGGAGCAATGCAGGATGGGTAAGTTCTCCCACCTCTAACTGGTGGAAACTCGGTTCGGATGACTGCTGGCGAAAAGAGAAAGATACGGGACGGATGTGCGGTACTCGCTCCGCTATCTTATTGAGCAAGTAAGGCACATAGTCGGTTGCGTATAGTTCCTCTGCCAATGCGATGATGTTGCCGCCCTTGCCAAGTCCGAAATCGTACCACTTGTTAAGCTCGGTGTTTACCTTGAAAGAGGCATCCTTTTCTTCTCTCAACGGTGATTTGTACCAAAGGCTGTTGCCTTGTTGTTTGACGGGCGTATAGCCCAAACTTTGCAGATAGTCTGCAATGCGTATGTTCTTTACTTCCTGTATGTTCATAATTTTCCTATGGTTTGATGATGATTGTAAAACCGATGAATTGATGAATGTGTATGACAAACTATTGGATAACAATATTATACATCCTCATCATAGTTTCATCAAAGCACTTACCAAAAGAGAAAATCATCATTTGCCATATAGCGTATGGTCTGCCTGACCTGTTTCCTCTTTTCATCAGTAAGATGTTTTTGATGAATGTTTGATGAGAGTACAAACCTTTATATATCAGTGTAGTTACATCCTTATTCATCATTTTATCAAAATAATCAGAGTGTTGTCAACTGTTCTCTTGTTACGGTATAAAACCGTCCTATCCTCCGTATGGGAGAATAGCGGCACTCTCGGGTATAGTCCACTTGATAGGTGTTGTAAGTAAGCGTATTCGGTGCAGGAGTTAATTTCCAGCACTCCTGCAATACCTTACGGACTTGGTGCTTCTCCACCTTTACCTGTGAGTGTACCAGCAAAAGAAGAAGGTCGTTGTAGCAGAAAGAGAAAGTATCCGTACCAACACTATCCATGATGTCAAGGATAAGTTCTTGCATCTCTATCTCCAATCGGTTGCGGTTGCTGCGGATTATCTTCTGTAAGGCTTCTGTATGCAGCAAGGATGGGGCAAACCACATACGGCTTTCCTTTTCGGAGGATAGCTGTCTGTGTTGCAGGAAATGAAGAAAAGCGGGTATCTCCGCTTTCAGTTTTTGCAGAAAGTCGGTATCATCGGACTGCAAGCGTTCAATCTTGCGTACCCAATAGCGTGTTTCTCCTGCATCTATGATTACGGGCAGATACTCGTTGTTGGAGCATAGCACGAACTTGGCAAAGAACGCTATCTCGTCACGGTCTTTGCCTTTAGCTTCCACCTTATAGGATAGGGTTGTACTGAGGTTCTTCAACCTCTCGCTGTCCTCCCTACGGTTGAGCAGCACCTCATCCACCACGATGAGGAGCTTTCCTGCCCAATCGGAATTGAACTGGCTGCGGAAATCCTCGTTGGTGTTGAACGTGACATTGTTCTGAAAAAGGGCTTTCAGAAAGTTGAGAAACGTACTCTTGCCTGTGTTGCGTTCTTCAGATACCAACAGCAGGATGGGCAACTTTTGGATGGGTTGCAGGTAGAGCAGTTGCAGATAGTCCATCCCCAACTCGTATTGCTCTCCGAAGATGTGCCGTATCAATGATTGGATGTGCGAGAAATCACCCTCCTTTGGTCGGTGGTCTATCGGTTCATAGAGGTTAAGGAACTTACCGACCACAGGGCGGTAGCCGATGTGTTCGGGTACGGTGCAGAAACCGTCATACTTGGGAACGCTGCCGATGTAGTCCTTGCCATAGTCTTGGCGCAGGGTCTCGTTGTTCCACGCGATGCGTTTCTTTACATACCCTCCGTTCAGTCTCGGCTGCTCCACAATCTTGTAGAGCGATGTTCCCACTCGGATGAACTCTTCTTTTGCCACGCTGCCATCTGATGGCGGCTTGTGGCTGTCTTGTTGTTTGTTAGCTGACATAATCAAATGGTTTTAAGTTTGAAAAATACCAGCCACAAAAGTATAATCATTTAATGAATAGGTTGTTACGCAAAATACAGCAGAATATAGAAAAAAGCCCCTCGGAACAAAAACTTTCAAAGGTTTGTCAATGGAGTCGGATTGGAAAGACAAAAAAACTCCCGAAATGCGAATGGTCGGATTTCGCTTTTCGGGAGAAAAAATCAGAGTATCTGTCGTATTGTTGTGCTGACGTACAGATTTAATGACTGCATTACGTCAGTCTCTCATCCCAATCTACGAGAGGTATTTGGGCTTGACTATTTCGGCATTGCCCAACGAAAAGAAGATGGTTTGTTTCTTTTTTCGCAAGTACAGCCTTTTCATGATGGCATTGCGCACCCGCTTTGCTCCGAATGTGCCGAAGTGGAAAGCGAGGGCAATTATCGTTTCAAGGTTGTAAAACTCCATGCTGCACTTGTCGGATAGGCGTATGGTACGCTTTATCTCGTACTCCCTCAATGCGCCACTTTTGCAAAGAGCCTTTATCCCTGCCCGAACGGTCGGGGCGGTGACACCGAACAAATCCAACAACTCGGATTCGTTCATCCATACATCGGTTGTGTCATTTGGCAAAATAACATTGCCGAACTCGTCTATTGTGATGGTACTTCTTTCCATAGCCCTATGCCATTGTTGTGTTCCCAAAAGATTGGTTCAGTTTGTCACCGAACATTGTAAGGTCGTGGTCTATCTTCTGCGTGGTTATTTTCGCATAGAGTTGGGTTGTAACGATGTTCGTATGTCCTAACACACGGCTGACGCTTTCAATCGGCATACCTTTGCTTAGAGCAAGGGTTGCGAACCCATGCCTCGCACAATGGAATGAGATGTCCTTTGTGATTCCGCACTCTTTTATCATCTTTTTCAATGGCTTGCATATAGACCAATAGTTCAGATTCGGGAAAACGGACTTGTCCGTTTGGAACTCCTCGTAACGCTTGATAATCTGCAAAGGGATGTCAAGCAGTTTCACTTGGAACGGGACTTTGGTCTTGTGCCGTTTGGATAATATCCACTTCTCTCCGTTCACCTCCACTATATCATCGGTGGTCAGTCCCTTGACATCCACGAATGACAGTGCGGTAAAGCTGGCAAAGACAAAGATGTCACGGATGTAGGAAAGTTTGGCATCCGCAAATTCGTGTGTCATCAATGTTTTCAGTTCTTCTTCCGTCAGATACTCACGCTCCTTTATGTTAGGGCTTATATGGAACTGCGCAAACGGATTTCTCGGTATTAGTCCGTTGAAGTGCGCACGCATGACCACACCTTTCAGCCACATGCAGTTAGTCCATATACTGCCATTCTGCAATCCTCTGTCGGTGGAAAGGAAAACGGCAAACTCCTTGATGAAGTCGGGTGTCAGTTCAAGCATAGACAGGTCGCTTCGCTTGTAGTTAGCCTTGATGAATGCCGCCACATGGTTTCTTGCACGAACCCTTGCCATGTAAGTTCCTTTTACACGGTCCGTCCCCACACGCTTTTGAAACGTTGCGTTGTCCTTGTCAAACGCTCCAAGCAGTGTTTCATACTCGCTGCCGATTCCTTGATAGGCATTGCGCACCATTTCTGCCGTAACATACGCCTCTCTGTCTGAAATGCGCTGGTAGTGCTTGATGATTTGCGCCTTGATGTTGTCTAAAGCGTGGTTAATGTCCCTCGCTTCAATACTCTTGCCTTTGGCTCTGTTGCCCTTCGCATCCCAAAGCGCTTTCGGGATGGTCTGCTTGCAACTGAACTGCGCCACAGAACCGTTGATTGTCACTCGTCCCATGATGGGGACAATACCGTTTTTCTCCTTGCTGCCGTTCACGTAGAACAGCACTTTGAATGTACTTCTTGCCATACTCGTTTTTTTGTTTGCAAAGTTAAATATCAACGAGTTAAACCTTGCTACGCAAAACGGTGACAAACGGTGCAATAGCGTCCTACATGTATTAAATCTTACATCTTCTTGGGTAATGATTTGCAAACCGTTCTCCTGCTATATTCTGCTTTTCCTTGCATTTTCCGCTTTTTCGGTTTGACCTCATCTGACACCGTAACGACATTGGTACAAAGTCTTTTAGCGTCATTTCTCCCATCTCTCTCGGTTGTTCCAGCATTTTTTGTTATATTTGCCCGAATTTTTAATCTAAATAGGATGGCATACAATTTATTGAAAGGCAAGAAGGGCCTTATTTTCGGAGCACTCAACGAGCAGTCGATCGCATGGAAAGTGGCGGAACGCGCCGTTGAAGAAGGGGCCGAAATCGTCCTTACGAATACTGCCGTATCTATTCGCATGGGTACAATCGGCCGGCTGGCTGAAAAATGCAATACGATCGTCGTCCCGGCCGACGCTACGAGCGTCGAAGACCTGGAAAACCTAATCGACAAGACGATGGAACATTTCGGGGGCAAGTTCGACTTCATGCTCCACTCGATCGGCATGTCGCCCAACGTCCGCAAGGGGCGCACATACGACGACCTGGATTACGATTACCTCTCCAAGACGCTCGACATTTCGGCGATCTCGTTCCACAAGGCGATCCAGGTGGCCCGCAAGAAGGACGCCATCAACGACTGGGGGTCGATCGTGGCGCTCTCGTATATCGCGGCACAGCGTACGCTCTACGGTTATAACGACATGGCCGATGCCAAGGCGTTGCTGGAGTCGATCGCCCGCAGTTTCGGGTATATCTACGGCCGTGAGAAGCACGTGCGCATCAACACCGTGTCGCAGTCGCCGACGCCGACCACGGCCGGAAGTGGCGTGCTGGGGATGGGCGACCTGATGAATTTCGCCGAGAACATGTCGCCGCTGGGCAATGCCTCGGCCAATGACTGCGCCGACTATGTGCTGACGCTTTTCTCGGATCTTACGCGCAAAGTGACGATGCAGAACCTCTACCATGACGGCGGTTTCGCGTCGATGGGTATGAGGCGGCGCGGCAAGAAGATACGAAAAGGGGATGCGTTTCGAGGACGTGCACCAGAACCAGTACCCGTTCGGCGAGAACGCGGAATAGCTGGCGGAGATGCTTGAATAAAAGGGAAAGCCTGAAAAAGCTTTCCCTTTTATCAATATGTGGGAAATCATTGTTCGTGCCGGTTTAAAATATATCTCCCGTGCTGTTGGCGTACTGGATGATCTCGAATTTGTGTACGGCTTGCGCCGGAGCCGCGAAATAGTCGCTTTCGCCCGAAAGCCGGTAGACGCCTCTTTGGATGTCGACGGCCTCGATATGCAGCGAGTCGTACTTGTAGGAGTGCAGCGAATCGGCCTGTGGTAGCGGAGCAATATGCCGCCCTGGGGAAGCATTGTTGCCGTCCTGATTTTCCGGGGATAGGGCCCGTCCATATAGAGATCTGTTTTGACGCTGTCAGCAATGTGGAACGAAATGGGCCATGACCAGTCGTCATCGAGGTAATAATCACCCTTGTATTCCTTCAGATTGACCTAATAGCCGTTGAAATTCCGGATTTCCGGGGCGATGTATTCAGATTTTACAGAGTCGGGCAGCATCTGGTCATAAAAATCGCGATAGCTTGGGTCGTTTAAATAAGACATGTAGACAGAATCGAGGTAACGGCTCTCGAAGAACCTGTGGGCGGGACTGTTCCGGTTGTGGGTGATAAACCGGTATTCGCGGTAGAGTTCCTTTCCTTCCGCCTTGCGGTAATGAGTTTCGATAACGGTTATCGAGTCGGCCGGGTTGAAGTTGGAAAATTCGGAGAAGAACAGTTTGCCGCCGAGCTGGCGGCGAACCGTATCTTCTACCGAGACGGGGCAGGTCTGCCGGTTGCGGACTTTGGGCTGCCGAGGGCGTGGCCTGCAGTTCTGCAGTTGCTTTTCCCGGACGGGAACCGCAACTGCAGAATACAAGCGGGAGTAATATTATACTATATTTCATACGGTCGGAGGCAGTCGGTATTAGTATTGGTGGTCGTCCCCGCGGATCTCTTCGCGGGTGATCGGCTTGCGGTTCATCGCCCGCCATGCGTACCAGATGTAGGCTGCGACGAAGGGGATCAGTAGCGAGACGATCGACATCACCTTGAGCGTGAAGAGGCTCGACGAGGAGTTGTAAATCGTCAGCGACGACTGCATGTCGGCCAGCGACGGGTAATAGGCCGTGTCGTTCCATCCGGCGCAGAGCAGCAGCGCCAGTACCGTCAGTACCGTACCCGCACCGCCGAACCAGATGGCGTTGCGCCGGCCGCGCCAGCCCAGTCCAATGCTCCACAGTACCGCCACCACGCCGAGGAGCAGCACCACGGCGAGGTAAGGCATCTCGATGAAGTTATGCAGGTACTTGTACGGCTCGATGGAGATCCGGCCTGCGGCATCGATCGCCCGGCCGTCGGCGAAGAGCAGCATGCAGAGCCATGCTACGAAGAAGAACACGAAACAGACGGCTGCGGGGATCATCCGCCGGCGGGTACGTTCGAGGATGGTCTTGTCATCGATGTTATTCATGAAATACTGGCAGGCCAGCGTTGCGGCGAGGAATGTCACGGCAATGCCCAAAAAGACGTTCGAGACATCCGTAAGTGCTTCTAACCCGTGCCACGGGGTTGTCCACTGCGAGATCACCGTTGCGCTGCCGCTTCCGGCGCCGTTGGCCAGGTTGAGGCGGTCGACCGTAAAGTTCGCGCCCGTGAAAAGTGTTCCGACGGCCGTGCCCAGCAGCAGCGGGCCGGCGATGCCGTTGATCATCAGGAATACGTTGAATGTCTTTTCGCCGAAGACGTTGCCCGGTTTGCGGCGGTATTCGTAGGCCACGGCCTGGATGACGAAAACCAGCAGGATCGCCATCCATACATAGAACGCACCGCCGAACGACGTGGAGTAGAACAGCGGGAACGAGGCGAAGAATGCGCCGCCGAAGGTTACGAGCGTCGTGGTTGACCAGCATGTTACGTTCCTCTTCGGTCTTGCCGATGTCGTAGAGCAGCCCCTGCCCACCCTGTACGAAGAGCAGGAATACGAGCAGTGCCCCCAGCAGGGAGATAATCAGCCACCAATAGTGTTGCAAGAGTGTTAGGGTATCCATAGTCGTTTACTGTTTTTCGTTTTCGGGCCCGATTTTGATCTGGCGGAACATGATGCTCAGCTCGGCGATCAGCAACGCCGTGAAGAGTGCGAGGAAGATGAAGAAGGTGGCCGATACCGACCCGGGGCCGATCTTCGAGGCCGCGATGCCCACGGGCATCAGATCCTGGATGGCCCACGGCTGGCGTCCGACCTCGGCCAGCACCCAGCCGGCCTGCGAAGCGAGGTAGGCCAGCGGGATCGACCATACGGCGACCCGCAGCAACCATCGCTTGTCCGCCAGTTTGTCCTTGCGGTTGAGCCACCAGATGACGCCCAGCAGCAGGATGAAGAAGCACCCGGCACCGACCATCACGCGGAACGAGTAGAAGAGCAGCGGTACGTTGGGGACTACCTGCTGCGGAGGGTTGAGGGAGCCGCATCTTCTCCGCGGCCGACATCACGCCGTATTTCTCGTTGCCGTTCACCAGGTCGTTGATGCCCGCCACATAGGCGTCGGCGTCGCGGAAACTCATGATCGAGAGCAGTTTCGGGATGTCGATCTTGAAATAGAATGCGTCCTCGTTCGAGGTGCGTTCCGCCTCCGGCCTCACGATGCCGATGGCCGTCAGGGGCGCACCCTGCTGCCCGTCGTAGAGTGCCTCCATGGCTGCGAGTTTCATCGGCTGCACGCGGGCGGGGGGGGGCCCCGGCTGACGGCGCCCGACTTGTCGCCCGTCATCGCCGTGACGAGCGCGAATACGAAGCCGAAAGCCGAGGCGATGGCGATGCTCTTGCAGGCCATCTTCTGTTCGCGGTGCCGGAGCAGATACCAGGCGCTGACGCCCACGACGAACAGTGCCGCCAGCACGAACGACGAGGTGATGGTGTGGAAGAACTTGTTCATCGCCACGGGCGAGAAGAGTACCTGCCAGAACGAGATCATTTCGTTGCGTACGGTTTCGAGGTTGAACGTACATCCCACGGGGTGCTGCATCCAGGCGTTGGCGACCAGGATCCACAGTGCCGAGAGGTTCGCGCCGATGGCCGTGAGCCATGTCGCCGTGAGGTGGAAGCCTTTCGAGACCTTGTTCCAGCCGAAGAACATGATGGCGATGAAGGTGCTCTCCATGAAGAAGGCCATGATGCCTTCGACGGCCAGCGGGGCACCGAAGATGTCGCCCACGAAATGCGAGTAGTTCGACCAGTTGGTGCCGAACTCGAATTCGAGGATGATGCCCGTTGCCACGCCGATGGCGAAGTTGATGCCGAACAGGCGCATCCAGAATTTGGTCGTGCGCTTCCAGAACTCATCACCCGTGCGGACGTAAAGGGTCTCCATGATGGCGATGATGAACCCCAGCCCCAGCGTGAGCGGGACGAAAAGCCAGTGGTAAATGGCCGTCATGGCGAATTGCGCACGCGACCAGTCGACTGTTTGTAGATAATCAGATAACATAAGCGATGGTTATTTGTCGGGGGTTAGTTCTTTCATGACCGAACGGCTGCGCTCTTCGGGGCTCTGCCCGGCCAGGAAATCGGGAAAAAAGAATACCTTGAGGATTGCGAACAGGATGAACAGCTTGACCAGGATGATGGCCCACAGGGTTTTGCCTACTGTCATGCTCCGGAACCCGTCGAGGTAGAACCGGAAGATCTTTTTGATTGTTTGTGCCGCCATATCCGTCGCTATCTTTTACCAAAAATAGATAAAATTTCGGAAATAAAAAACAATGCGCCCGGAAAAGTTGCACGCGCATATCTTCCGGCCGGAAATGGTTATCCCCGGTGCCGGGCGTGCGGATATGTGGTAAGTTTTTCGTATTTTTGCCGTCCGTATGGTTAATGGGAATCCGGAAATGAAAGAATATGCGGCCAAACAGCCTTCGCCGTGGGTGTCGGTGTTGCCGCTGGCGGTGCTGACGCTGCTGCTTTACGTGGTCATCCGCTGTTTCGGCGGGGACGCGATCAACGGCGGCAGCCAGATCGCACTGTTGTCGGCCACGTCGGTCTGCGTCATGCTGGCCATCGGCATTTACCGCTGCAAGTGGGCGGTCTTGGAAGAGGCGATCATCGACAACATCCGGGCTTCGGCTTCGGCAATCATCATCCTGCTGCTGATCGGCGCCATAGCCGGGTCGTGGATGGTGAGCGGCGTGGTGCCGACGATGATCTATTACGGGCTGAAGATCCTGCACCCCTCGTTCTTCCTGGTTGCCTCGTGCGTCATCTGCGCGGGCGTTTCGCTGATGACCGGCAGTTCGTGGACGACGACCGCCACGAACGGCGTGGTGCCGATTTTCACGCACATCCGTTACATGTTGTATACGACCGTCCCGTCGTTCGTCATCGCGCTGGCGGTTTTCGTCATCGCGGGGCTGACGCTCGACCATACGGGCGGCACGCATGCCGGGATGTATGCCGAGTCATTGCGCGGGACGTTCCGCATCACGCCCTGGTTGCTGGCGGTGCCCGTGGCGACGGGCGTGCTGATCGTGCGCAAACTCCCGGCCATCGCCGGAGTCGGAGGGCTGGATTTCATGTCGGGGTTCAAGGGCGTGCTGATGAGCTGCTTCGGCCCGACGGCGATCCCTACCGGAAGCCCGCAGCTGGACGAGCTGGTTGCTACGCGCGGCATGGCGGGCATGCTCAATACCGTATGGCTCATCATCTGCGCCATGTGCTTCGGCGGCGTGATGACCGGCAGCGGGATGCTGGGGGCGCTGACCTCCGTTTTCCTGCGTTTCGTGCGCCGTGCCTTTTCGGCCGTGGCCTCGACCGTCGGCGCGGGCATCTTCTTCAACCTCTGCACCGCCGACCAGTATATCTCGATCATCCTTTCGGGGCGCCTTTTCCGGGAACTTTATGCGGAGCGGGGGCTCGAACCGCGGCTGTGGAGGCCCTAGGGGG
>ERZ780014.598-NODE-598-length-15080-cov-2.78995_pt1 | contig 15080 bp, 16 predicted proteins | sample MGYA00511929_ERZ780014 | MGnify/ENA primary metagenome ERZ780014 (study PRJEB29588, sample SAMEA2155132) | human gut metagenome | biome: human gut; feature: human-associated habitat; material: faeces | place: Denmark | collected 2008/2010 ...
GTGTGTACTTTTTCTTTCGGCTTGTCCCGAAAGAAAAAGATACCAAAAAGAAAGGGACCCCGGCTACGTCTCCGGTGCTACTCCGACACTGTCATTCGCAGGCGGGGCTCAAACTCGCCTGCGCGGTAGGGGCGCTGCGCTAAAATTTCTTATCTTCTTCGAGGAGTTCTTGGCTAAATTGCTCTACAGCAAGAGGGGTAAAGAGTTCTATAAGATTTTCTTCGGGATCACGCAGGTACAGGGTACGCATTCCCCAATCGGGCATATCTGTAGGTTCGCTGATAAACGTTACGCCTTTTGCTTTTAGGGCGGTAAAGGTTTCGTCTACATTATCTACACTGAATGAAACCATTAATTTTTCACGCATTGCAACGGGCTGCTGCTTATCTGCATTGCCTACTGAAGGTGCCATCCAGTCGGATACAAAGAGGGCGAAGCCTTCTATTCCGTCGGCTACTTTAAAACTGGCGTATCCGCTATTTTCATCTCCCCAAGCTGGTTCTAAACCGAGTTGTTCGGTGTAGAACTTGAAGCATTTGGCGAAGTCTTTTACTAATAATCTTACGTTGCTGAATCTCATTGTTTACTGATTAATGGTTTGTAATCTGTTTCTTATAATCAAGATGCAAATATAACCATTCTATTATCATTTTATTGGATAGCGTTTCAAAAATCCGTATTAACCTCAACCCCATCAGAAAAAACAATCAATTCTCTCTCGCCATATGCCGCACGGTCCCCCGGCCTCACTGTAGGGGCGTCAAGCGTAGGTAGTATTTTCAGCGTAAAGAAGGGCAGGCTGTTTGAGCGAAGCGAGTTCCTGCCCTTTAGCTGGAAATGCCGGAGTAGCCCCGGAAGTGCAGCCTTGAGTTTTTCTTTTGGTATCTTTTCTTTTGTCTCAAGACAAAAGAAAAGTACCCCCACCAGCATAATACACATTAAAAAAATCAGAATCTTTTGTCCCTTCCTCCTCTATATTTCTTAATTTTGTCGGAACAAAATGAAGTATCAACCTTCCGCACACTCAATCTCAAAATGACACTGCGGAACCTAAATTATCGTATTATGATTAACAGATTCGTCTTGAACGAAGTATCCTACTTCGGACCGGGTGCCCGCGAAGTGCTCCCACAGGAAATTAAACGTCTCGGCTTGAAAAAAGCCTTTGTATCTACCGACAAAGATCTGACTGATTAAATTTGGTGTAGCCGACAAGGTGCTTTCCGTACTGGATAAGGCAGGCATACCCTATGTTGTATTCAGCGATATTAAACCAAATCCTACGGTTAGTAATGTAAATGCAGGTGTGAAAGCGTTTGCAGAATCCGGTGCCGATTTTATTCTGGCTATTGGTGGGGGTTCTTCTCGTGATTACTGACGAAGTGAATGAAAAGAAGATGGTATGTGTAGATCCGAATGATATTCCTGCCATCGCCATTGTAGATGCCGAATTGATGTACACTTTGCCTAAAGGGCTGACTGCTTCTACGGGACTGGATGCATTGACACATGCTATTGAAGGTCTGATTACTAAGGGAGCTTGGGAAATGAGCGATATGTTTGAAATTAAAGCTATCGAAATGATTACCCGTTATCTGGAAACGGCTGTGTTTGAGCCAACAAATGCAGAAGCGCGTAATGGTATGGCGGTAGCACAATATATTGCAGGTATGGCTTTCTCTAATGTAGGTTTGGGCGTTGTTCATGGCATGGCACATCCGTTGGGTGCTATTTTCGATATACCTCATGGTGTGGCTAATGCGTTGTTGCTGCCTATCATTATGGAATTCAATGCTCCTGCTGCGCTTGATAAGTATGTGGAAATTGCTAAGGCGATGACAGTATATAAAGAAGGAATGAGCCAGGAAGAGGCTGCACGTGCTGCCGTGGATGCGGTGAGAGCACTGTCAGTAAGAGTAGGTATTCCGCAACACCTTTCTGAATTGGGTATCAAGGAAAGCGATCTCGATAAGCTGGCTACGGCTGCTATTGCCGATGTTTGTACACCGGGCAATCCTCGCGAGGTGACGAAGGAGATTATTCTGGATTTATACAAAAAAGCGTTGTAGAGTGATTAGGAATTAATCATTTATGCGAATCAGTAGTTGAATTAACGTCTTTAGGACGGGTTATGAATTAAATGCTAATTCCAATATTAAGTAAATTGAGATAGTATTTCATCATTTTATTTATTACTTTTCCTTATAAAGGGTAACTCCTGATTCGCATCATTTATTAAACTATCGGGAACAGAAGTGTGAACATACTTCCTTCTCCCACTTTTGATTGTACTGTAATGCTGCCATGATGCTGGTGCATGATTTGGCGGGAGATGGTTAACCCGATACCTGAACCAGTAGGTTTTGTGGTGAAGAATGGAATGAAAATACGTTCCTGAACTTCCGGATCAATACCGGTTCCATTATCAGTAACACGCAGGAAAAGGTGATCTCCTGGGGTGATGCCCGCGGAAAGAGTGATTTGTGTCGCTTCGTTTTCGCGGGCATTCCGTATCAGGTTGATAAGTACTTGTTCTACTTGCTCTTTATCTGCAATCAAGCGCAACGGAATGTTGGGAAGAGAGAGGTGTAGATCATTTGTATCATTTTGCATTAACTGAACAACTTCTTTCAGTAATTCTCCGGCATTATAAAGTTTCAATAAAGGGTGGGGCAGATGCGATACTTCCCGGTAGCTATTCATAAAGCGTACCAGCCCGTTCCCTCTGCGACCAATGGTTTGCAGCATCTGCCTGATTTCCGTTTTGGTATCTTCGTCACCTTCCAGGTTGTCGGCATATTTGGTAAGAAGCTCTGTCAGCGAAATAATGGGAGTGATGGAATTCATAATTTCATGTGTCAGCACACGGATTAGCTTTTGCCAGGCTTCCGTTTCACGGTTATCCAAGGCGGAATGGATATTTTTCATTCCCGCAATCAAAAGCTTCCTGCCCTGGATAATAAATTCCATACTGGAAAGGGCGAATTGTACGGTCTCTTCTTCCTGTTTGATTTGCCATACAGACAAATCGCCAGCTTTCAGTGTACGCAACTTTGCCGGGAGCTCCGGATGAAAATCTATAAGATCATTTACCGTATGCGGACGATTGATATGTATCAGGCGTTTGGTCGCATCATTGATCCACTCTATTTGACCGTCGGGCGTATAAACAAGGATGGCCATATCTATATGATTGGCAAGAGCCTGGAAATACTGCAATTCGCTTTCCTTCTTTTGTAGATTGATTGGAAGTAGGAGAAGACAGGAACTCAGAGTAGCGCACAGACCAGATAAACTGAGCCATGGCGCGGGCTGAGCGTAAGATATACCTATATATGGCATAAGCAACGAATGCTGTGAGGCAGAGCGCCACGAACAGGCTATAATAAAACCCATGCACAGCCAGCCAGGCCGTAATGAGGCAGCATATCAGTAATGCGATAGTGAGCCAAAGTGGCGTTCTTACCCAAGTTTGTCTTTTCATAATCTGAACTTTTCAATCCTTCTATAAAGTGAAGTTCTTGTGATTCCCAGCATTTCTGCCGCCAATGTAATATTACCACCACACATTCTCATTACCTCATTGATTGCATCCTTTTCCATTCGTTCCAGATTATACTTATCTTTCTCAGAAACAGTATTGGAAGATCGGGGGCTGCGTAACATGAAATCATCCGGAATCAGCATGGTTCCGGTGGAGAGGATGACGGCACGTTCGATGGCATGTTCCAGTTCGCGCACATTGCCCGGCCAGCGGTAAAGTTGCAGCATCTTTCGTGCTTCTCTGGAAATTCCCCGAAGTTCTTTCTTATACTTCTTCCGATAGCGTTGCAGGAAGAAATCAGCCAAGAGGAACAAGTCATTTCCACGTTCACGCAGAGGCGGAATACGGATTTCAATCGTATTGATGCGATACAATAAATCCTGACGGAATTGTCCGTTGTCGATAGCGGTATATAAATCCGTATTCGTGGCGCAAATCAACCTTACATCTACAGGATATGAAGTTGTAGAGCCGAGCCGTGAGCTCTTTCTCTGTTCAATGACTGAAAGCAACTTCGCTTGGAGTGGAAGACTCAGGTTACCGATTTCATTCAAGAACAACGTTCCGCCTGAAGCCACTTCCACACGTCCCGGCTTATTCTTGCGGGCGTCGGTAAATGCACCCTTTTCATATCCGAACAATTCGCTTTCGAACAATGTGTCCGGAATACTTCCTAAATCGATAGGTACGTATATCTCATTCTTGCGGGGGGACTGTTCGTACACGTAGCAGGCAATCAAGTCTTTTCCCGTTCCGTTTTCTCCCAGGAGCAAAAGGTTCGCATCTGTTTCGGAGAACTTTCTTATCGTTTGAAAAATAGTTTGCATGGCGGCAGATTCACCGATGACGCGCGCTGGCTCAGGGGGAAGAGTCAAAGCTTCTGTTTGTTTTTTCAAAGTCTCCTTCTGTTGTTTCAGGGTTTCTACTTCCGTCCGGCTGAAACTGAGTTGCAGTGCGGAGGAGACGGTGGCTATCAGTTTCTCGTTTTGCCAGGGCTTGGGAATAAAATCTGTGGCACCTTGTTTTATAGCTTGTACAGCCTTCTCTGTATCTGCATAGGCTGTGATAAAGATAACGACTGCTTTTGCATCCAGCTTCAGTATCTCTTCCAACCAATGAAATCCTTCTTTGCCACTGACAGCATCCTGACGGAAATTCATGTCGAGCAAGATAACATCGAAACGGGTTCGTGAAATGATAGGTAACAGTTCTCTTGGGTCATTTAGAGTGGTTATGCTTTCTGCAATAGGGCGCAGCAGCATTTTCAGGGTGAAGAGGATGTCTTCATTATCATCTACGATTAAGATTTTACCTCGTTTCATCATAATTCGAAAGGATTGGTTTGACTTGTTGGTGAAGATTGGTACGCATACCCATTGCAAAGATATAGAAAGTTTTCGAGATAGTAGTGTACGAAAGCGTGCATTCGGTGTACGATATCGTGCAATTTTGCGTAGAAAGTATTTAGATAAATCTTTGTATATTAACTATCTAACCATTTGGTATGGTTGTTGCCATCTATATTTAAAGTAAACGAATACGAAAAACATATGCTACACAAAAAACTGATTTATATTGTATTAATTGTTTCTTTTATAGCTTGTAGCTCTAAGAATCCGGGTATGAATAAGGATGAAATTATCCGGACTTTGGACGAGCAAGCCATGCAACATGAAACCGCCGTGAAGGCGGCTTCTGCTGCAATGCCGGAAGTTACGGAAGATTATACACCTCCTGCCGGAATAAAATATCGGGCTAAAATAGAAACTGCCGGAGTGAAAACCCTTAATGTACAGGCTGCGTTGAAGAATGTACGTTCTATGAAAGTTAGTGAGCTCGGTACACTTCATATCCACCGTACAGGAGCATTGGTACCAATGGGCGGTAGTTTGATATCAGTGGACGAGGGTTACTTATTGAATAGTTATCAAGGAATTTACTTGTTGGATAAGGACTTTAAGCTTATCAAGCAGTTGTTCAAAAATGATGTTGAATTTCAACGCAATGGGAAAAGATTCTTTTTTCAATTGAACGCCCTGTTGCAGAGTGTCTATTATAATGCAACTCACAAGCAAGTTCAGGGGGCGTATACAGTATATAAGCATGAGAGGAATAGTTCCCGGACTTTTCTGGCCTTTCTTCCCTGGGATGTTTTAACAGCTGCCACAGAGCCTTTGATAGAGAAAGATATAACAAACAGTGTCCCTCTACAGGGGAATCTGGGCCATAGGGTTTTGTTTAAGTTTACGACGGAGGGTTTCATGCGTGGCATACCTTACTCCAGTCGTTTTTACACCAATGAACTAAAAGGAGATACCTTGTGCTATTTTGATCCTACCCATTTGCCTGACTATGCCCCTTCGGGAAGATCCGGTTCGGTACGGAGCGGAGAACCATGGAATATTTATGATTATCAAGGCAAAACGCGGATACGCCTGGCTTATGATAATACGCTTTACCAATTGGAAAACGCTTCCACGCTGAAGGCTATTTATCGATTGGATTTTGGCTCTTTGCAGCGTGCCGTGGGACAGAAGGTTATAGGTGGCAGTAATGTGGATGATTTTTATTTTGTAGATCAGTGGTTGGAGACGGATCGCTACCTGTTTATCAGGCTTACGAAAGGATACGATTCGCCTAACGCACGAAAAGCGAAATCGGTTTCTCTTTATTCGCTGATATATGATAAAACATCCGGAAACTTCTTTTCCCTGCCTCATGAAGCTGATAAGGTAGAACTCGATTTTCCGTGTTTCCCAGCCGATGGCGAGCAGAATGTGTCGTTCTATCCCAAAGGAGCAGTAGGAAATATACTTTTCACCTGTCTCGATGCAATGAATATGAAAGACAAATATCCGGATGCTCTGAAAGGGCAGGACGTGCCGGATGATGAATTAATAGTGTTAACCATAGAATAATTAAAATAGGAGAATAACAGATGATAAAGCATTATGTGAAAGTTGCGCTTCGGCTTATAAAGCGGAGTTTCTTGTTTTCTTCCATCAATATGCTGGGTTTTGTATTCGGCATGGCGGCGGCGTTCCTCATCTACCTTTGGGTAGTAGACGAACTGACGTATGATGACTGCCTTCCCTGACGTATGATGACTGCTTTCCCGAGGTGAATCGCGTTTACCGGACTATCGAGGTGAAACGGGAGCCGAGTGGGGAAATAAAGGAGTCTCCTTCGACGGTACGTTCGCTTACTAAAGTCTTTCGTGAAGACTTTCCACAAGTAGAGGAAGCTACAGCTATTAAGTATGGAGAGTTGCATACATTTGAGACGGAAAGTCATAAAAAAATCAGCGGACATGGGCTATATGTTGATTCTGCATTCTTTCGAATATTTCCTTTTCCGGTGTTGGAAGGAAATCCGGAGTATATAAGTAATAATCCTGATAATGTCGTTTTGTCGGAATTGACGGCACAGAAAATGTTTGGTAAGAAACCGGCAGTAGGACAGAAATTAACTTATAGCGGATATGGAAGAGAAAGAATCTATAATGTAGTTGCAGTGGTGAAGATACCTTCAAAGAGCCATATCCGGTTTGATATTGTTTATCCGATGGAGGCTTATGGCATGGGGATGATGGGCCATAATTGGGATCATTTTCGTGAGAGTATCCATGTATATGTAAAGATGAAGGCTGGTGACGAAGGAAAAATGTATCAGCAGGAATTGAAAAGCATGAGTCGGGCGCTTAGTAAGTTTGGGGAAAAGCGAACTTTGTTGCGTTTTCAATCAGTCAAAGATATTCATCTGCATACTACTTTTCCCGATCCTTGCGTAAAGAATCATGGTAACATGGCCACTATTTATCTGTTTACAGCTCTGGCTATATTAGTTATCTTTATGGGAGCCTTCAACTTTACAACACTTTCTACGGCACGGGCTTCCCTGCGTTATAAAGAAATAGGGGTACGCAAAATAACAGGCGCCAAGCGAAAGACTCTGATCTCACAGTTTCTTTCGGAAAGTCTGGTACAGGCATTTATATCTCTGATATTGGCTTTAGCTTTGACAGAATTGATGTTGCCGTTATTCAATAAGTTCATGGATACGGAAATCTCACTGCGGCTGAGTTGGGCTGTCTTCTTTTATATATTGTTCGGCATAGTGGGAATAGGCTGTCTGGCAGGAAGTTATCCGGCTTTTTATCTTTCTTCCATCAATCCATTACTTGCTTTTAAAGGTGGACAGAAAACAGGAAAGAAAGGAGGACTTATCAAAGGATTGGTGTGCATACAGTTTTTTATAGCTCTTACGCTGATGTTGCTGACTGCTATCGTCTTTAAACAGCTCCACTATATGCAAAACAAAGATTTGGGACTTGACAAGGAAAATGTGGTATCCGTCTATACCAGTTTGTGGTATAATGTGGCTGGATTCAAGCAAGAATTATTGAGAAATCCAAATGTGAAAAGTATATCTATGGGAGCACCTATCGAGAGCCTTGGAGAAGGTGAAGCCCATGGAGACGGTAGCGTATTACGTTGGACACACATATTCCGTTGGACAAATATAGACGGGCAGGAAGATTCACTAAAAATGGTAATAGTATTTGCCGATGGGGATTTTAGTAAGACATTTGGTTTGGAGTTGATAAAAGGGAAATTGCTGGAATCTGATTTTGGAAAATACTGGGGAGACAGGAATCCCGGTATTGTAATTAATGAGGCTGCCTGGAAGGGTATGAAGGTAGCTGATCCTATCGGTATGGAGTTACAAATGAATACTTGGGGCAAGATGCATATTGTAGGAGTGGTGAAAGATTTCAATTTCCAGTCTCTGCGCGAAAAGATAAAGCCTGCTATTCTTTATTATTCTCCGGAAGCATTATCGTATATGCATATAAAGATAGCTCCCGAACATCGGCAGGAGACTCTGAAATTCATTCAGAGAAAATACGAAGAGATGGCCGTACAGGATGATTTGTTCGTAAAGGATTTCAGTTATCAGTTCTTTTCCGATGCATTGAATAAGAACTATACCAAGGAACATCAACAAAGCCGGATGTTACTATTCTTCACTGTATTGGCCATCGTTATAGCTATGCTGGGTGTATTTGGACTGGTTGCCCTCTCCACGGAACAGCGGACAAAAGAAATCGGTGTGCGTAAAGTGAACGGTGCCCATTCCAACCGGATTGTAAAGATGTTCTGTATGGAATATCTGAAATGGGTGGGAATTGCTTTTGTTGTGGCATCTCCCATTGGATATTACCTTATGTACCGTTGGCTGAGCGAATTTGCTTATCAGACTGCCATAAGTTGGTGGTTGTTCATATTGGCAGGAGCAGTCATTACAGGGGTTACTTTGCTTACGGTCATTGGGCAAACCTGGCGGAAGGCTTCGCAAAATCCGGTAGTGTCCTTGAGATATGAATAAATAAATGTTTAAGATAATAACAATACAATATACGATTATGATTAAGATAATTAACCTCACCAAAATATTCCGTACGGAAAGCGTACAGACCACTGCATTGAATGAAGTAAGTTTAGAAATCAGTCAGGGAGAGTTTGTTGCCATTATGGGACCTTCCGGTTGCGGTAAATCTACTTTGCTGAATATGATAGGTTTGCTTGATAACCCCACTTCCGGCGAGCTTTGGTTTATGGATCAGGAAGTTTCCCGCTATTCTGAAAACGACCGTACAGACCTGCGTAACGGAAATCTTGGTTTTGTATTTCAGAGTTTCAACCTGATAGACGAACTTACAGTCTTTGAAAACGTGGAACTTCCTTTGCTCTATGCCGGAGTTTCTACCCGTGAACGTGTGAAGCGTGTCAATGAGGCTTTGGAGCGCATGCAGATAGCTCACCGCACCGAGCATTACCCGCAACAACTTTCCGGTGGACAGCAGCAACGTGTGGCTATAGCGCGTGCCATTGTTACCAACCCCCGCATTATCCTTGCCGATGAACCTACGGGAAATCTGGATTCTACGAATGGTAATGAAGTGATGAATCTCCTGAAAGAGCTGAATCATGATGGAGCTACTGTTGTTATGGTAACGCACTCCGAAGAGAACGCCCGTGAAGCAGAAAGAATCATACGGATGATGGACGGATATATATTGACTGAAAGTAAAAATACTCGGTGATAGATGCTTAATATTAAAGGAAACAGGTAATTACGAAATAATCGTAATTTTATTTGCTGATCTCGGAGAAATCATATAGTTTTGTGCGTAGATATATAATTTTATAACTAAACAGCACGTATATGAAAAAAGAGATTGTAACGCTGTTCTTAATGACAAGTGTTTGGGCGGCACAAGCTCAAGGGACTTTTACAATAGAAGGGCAAGTAAAGAATGTAGAAGACGGAGCTTTAATCACTTTGTTTCGTTTAGATGGAAATGTGGGTAGCAGTATCGGTGTTGATACGATTCGTAACGGACATTTTCGTTTTCAGGCAGAAACATTGGGGAACGAAACAGAAATAGTGGATATGATGGGAAGAAGTGACAAGTTTCCTTCCATGAGTTTAAGGCTTTGGGTGCGTCCGGGAGATAATATACGGATAAGCGGTGAAAATACACTGATACGAACTTGGGATGTGAAAAGCACTGTTCCGGAACAAGTGGCTAATCAGGCTTTTATAAACGACTCACGCGAATTGTGGAATGAATATCAGCGCAATTCTTTGTTGCAGCGTGCATATCGCCGGAAGTATGCGGGGAGTGCGGTGGACGAAGAAAGACAGATGATACGTGCACAAGTTGACAGTTTGCGGAAGGTAGAGGATGAAATTAGTATCCGTATTGATGCCAACACTATAAAACGTATGAAGCAGATTCCTGTTGACGATATTTGGCTGGAGCAGTTGGAGAAGTTGGCAATGTCAGCAAAGTATACTGAAAATTATCCTTATAAAGAAGAAGTGATTGCTCTTTATGAAGGACTGACTGATGGAGAAAAACAGACCAATTGGGCAATGAACACATATACATATCTATTTCCTCCCCAAGTAGTAGAAGTGGGTGATGAAATGGCAGATGCTGATTTGTACGACCTGGAAGGAAATGTACACCGCCTGGCTGATTTTAAAGGTAAATATATCATGTTGGATTTCTGGAGTCGTGGTTGCGGTCCGTGCCTTATGGCTCTACCCGAAATGAAGGAAGTGGCTGAGATGTACAAAGATCGCTTGACGATAGTAAGTCTGAGCATCGATACCAAGAAAGGTTGGGAAACTGCCTCTAAAACGCATGAAATGACTTGGCAGAATCTAAGTGACTTGAAAGGAAGCAATGGATTATATGCCAAATACGGAGTACGTGGAATTCCAAATTATGTCCTTATTTCACCTGAAGGGCGCATTGTGGAAAAATGGTTCGGATACGGGAAACAGAGCCTGAAACGAAAACTCCGCCGCCTGCTGAATGCAGACGAATATGTGATGAGCTTAGGGGAAGAGAATGGACATAAAGTGGTGAATTTCCCGACGGTGAAGAAAAGCAATAACGATATTCCTGAAATCCGCCAGGTAGTATTGACGGATACTGCTACGGTCTTGCGGATTCGTGCCTATTATATACCCAAATATTGGATACAAATTATGAAGAATATCCAGTTAGTAGCGGACAATGGAACTGTATGTCCGGTTCTTCGTTCGGAAGGTATTCCTTTAGGGGAGAAATTCTATATGCCGGAAAGTGGAGAGGCCGATTATACTCTTTATTTCTCTCCACTGCCTGTCGGAACACGTTCTTTCGATATGGTTGAGCCGGAAGGTTCAAACCCGGATCGTGTAGAAGGTATCGCTTTGACACTTGAATAAGATAACAGAGGCTTTCTTTCCCAGAAAGTTTTATTTAAAGAAGTTCTCTGTATGAAATCAGACATTGAAATAGCCCGCAGCATAGAGCTGAAGAAGATTAAGCAGGTAGCCGAGAATGTAGGTATTCCACGTGAAGAAGTAGAAAACTACGGACGGTATATTGCTAAGATCCCTACACATCTGATTGATGAAGAAAAAGTGAAGAAAAGTAACCTGATTTTGGTAACTGCCATTACTGCTACCAAAGCAGGTATTGGTAAGACTACGGTTTCCATCGGTCTGGCATTGGGGTTGAATAAGATCGGCAAGAAAGCCATCGTTGCTTTGCGTGAACCTTCGTTAGGACCTTGTTTCGGCATGAAGGGTGGAGCGGCAGGTGGCGGTTATGCCCAAGTGCTTCCTATGGAAAAGATAAATCTGCACTTTACAGGAGATTTTCATGCCATCACTTCGGCGCACAATATGATATCCGCATTGCTCGACAATTATCTTTATCAGCATCAGGCGGACGGATTCGGGCTGAAAGAAATCATCTGGCAGCGCGTGCTCGATGTGAACGACCGCTCTTTGCGTAGCATTGTCACCGGTTTAGGCCCCAGTACGAACGGTATTACCGAAGAATCCGGCTTCGATATTACCCCTGCATCCGAAATTATGGCTATTCTCTTTTGTTCATGGCGGTCCCTTCGCAAATATTGCGCATGGTTGTAACTCTATTCTTGCAACGAAAATGGCAATGACTTTTGGAGATTATGTTGTAACGGAAGCTGGTTTCGGTGCCGATCTTGGTGCGGAGAAATTTTATAATATCAAATGTCGCAAAAGTGGGTTGCAACCTAAACTGACAGTGATTGTGGCTAATTCACAAGGCTTGAAGATGCATGGCGGTGTCAGTCTGGATCGTATTAAAGAACCCAATATGGAAGGATTGCAACAAGGCTTCGGTAATCTCGATAAACATATACGCAATCTACGTTCATTCGGTCAGACGGTGCTGGTTGCCTTCAATCGTTTTGCCAGTGATACGGACGAGGAGGTAGAAGCAATCCGCCGGCATTGCGAAGAGAAGTTAGGTGTAGGGTTCGCTGTCAATAATGCCTTTGCAGAAGGAGGAGAGGGGGCTGTGGAGCTCGCTAATCTGGTAGTGGATACTATTGAGAAGAAACCTTCTGAACCCTTGAACTTCAGTTATAGTGAAAATGACAGTGTAGAACAAAAAATAGAGAAGATAGCTTGCAATCTTTACGGTGCCAGTGTGGTGACTTACAGTATCCATTCACGTAAAATCATCAAATTGATAGAGAAGATGGGCATTGGTCATTATCCCGTTTGCATTGCCAAAACACAATATTCTTTCTCTGCCGATCCGAAAATATACGGTGCGGTGAACAATTTTGAATTTCATATCAAGGATATTGTTATCAATAACGGTGCGGAAATGATTGTTGCCATCGCCGGAGAAATTCTGCGCATGCCGGGGCTTCCCAAAGAGCCACAAGCTATGTACATCGACATTGTAGATGGAAATATAGAAGGATTGAGCTAACCATCGGAAATAAATATAGAAATAGGGGATGCCGGTATATACTTGCATCCCCTTTCCATTTATTTCAAATCATTCAACATGGCTTTCGGGTCTTTGGCCAACTGTTTCCAGTCGTAGTTTCTCAATAGTCCCAGAAGTGTAGCAATCACGATAACAATACGTGCTGCCCAAAGAACGATGATAACAGCCAGTGCAATAAGACCGAACTTCATGGCATAGATAATCATGCTATCATCATCACGGGTTTTACTTCCATCGCTCCATTTAGTTATGGTGGTGGTCACATATAAAGCGCCGGCAGCACCCACTAAAGCTCCCGCAATGCCCCTGCAATGCCGAATAATATCTTTTTGAGACCGGTAGCCATTTTGTCTTCACGGCGACGTTTAGTAATCATATATCCACGTGGACGGCAGGCGAAAATATAAAGCACGATCCAGATAAAACACCAGATCGCTTCCCATCTTTCACGCCATACTCCGGCATCGGCACGATCTACCAGGTGCTTTTTATAAGTTTCCACATTATATGCTTTCAGTTCTTTTATTTCTTCAGTGGCATTTTCCATATATTTTTCATAAAGACTGCGTGTTTCTTCAGAAATGGTATCTACTGCCAACTTTTGGCTATAAGTATCAATGTAACTTTGTTGCCGGGTGATGGCTTCGCTAAGTTCAGTCTGCACTTGCTCATCAGTCAGCGCCTGTCTCTTTGCTACATAATCCTGTTCGCTTCCGGCCTGATAGAAATAATAACATCCCATAATGGCTACACAGATGATGATCCACCATGCGAATGTCCAATGCCGCTGTTTGGACCATTCCAGCACTTCGCGCGTATCAGCCATTACCTCCATTAGTTCGGTATCCGACGGGTCATCAATGGCTGCTTCCGCTTGTGTCAGCTTCCGCTTGTGTCAGCAGATCTTCCATATCCCTTGTTTCCTGGGCTGTTCGAGGATAATAATCTTCATCCGGCTGTCCATGATATCCGGCTGTTTCCCATGCCTGGAACAATAGTTCTTCCGCTTTTTTGTTTCTTTCGTCTTCAGTATTTACATTGCTGTATGTGGTGTTCATACCACCCTGCATGTGTTTCTTGTTTGCTGAGCTCATAGTATTGCAGAATTAAATAGTTTGGGAATTGTTGTTTGCTTGTACCTGTCTTAACTGTTCACGCATTTCGGCGTCTTTTTTGTCCCGGTGACCTTTGTAAGCTTTAAACCCGAAGGTCAGTACATTCCATACACCTTTAAAAAGAGCGATAACAATTTTCAGCATAATCTTACCTGTAGCTACTCCAATGTTTTCTGACATAGTAATTAAAGTTTTAAAGTGAATAATAAATGTAGTTTCCAAAAATAGGGAAATGCAAGCAGGAGTATCCTTTCAATACAACAAAAATAGTGTCAATGCGTAAAAAAAAGAGGTCCGTAGCCTTTATCACAAAGGCTACGGACCATTTTACAATTTAACTATATATTTAATCATTTATATACATACATTTTTTCTCAAAAATGTATATACCTGTCGGCCGGAAAAAACAAAACCGGCTGACTCGTAAAAACAAATTTCTTAATATGCGAACAGCGGATATTTTTCCATTGTCTTATTTACGCGTGCGCGAACTTCGGCAATAACCGCTTCGTTTTCTACATTGGACAGAACCGTTTCAATCATTTCTGCAATTTCCAGCATCAGATCTTCTTTGGCGCCACGAGTAGTGATGGCAGGAGTACCCAAACGGATACCGGAAGGCTAAACGATTGTAAAGCCACGGTCGATTAATGCTTGTGCCAGTACGGCCGCATTTTTCTTCACTTGGGCAGCATATTCTTTGAATTCGGGTTGCAGGATTTCACCGAATGCAACAGCTTTTGATGCAATGACGTGTTCCAACGGACCACCTTGGATACCCGGGAATACAGCTGAGTCGATCAACTGAGAGGAAGTCTTTGCCAATCAGGATGATACCTCCGCGAGGACCACGCAAAGTCTTATGTGTGGTAGAAGTAACGATATGAGCATACTTCACAGGGTTTTCCAGCAATCCGGCTGCAATCAGTCCGGCAGGGTGAGCCATATCGATCATCAGGATAGCACCTACTTTGTCTGCGATTTCGCGCATACGCTTGTAGTCCCATTCGCGGGAATATGCTGAACCACCACCGATGATCATCTTGGGTTTTTCGCGCAAAGCAAC
>ERZ780014.599-NODE-599-length-15055-cov-3.05853_pt1 | contig 15055 bp, 15 predicted proteins | sample MGYA00511929_ERZ780014 | MGnify/ENA primary metagenome ERZ780014 (study PRJEB29588, sample SAMEA2155132) | human gut metagenome | biome: human gut; feature: human-associated habitat; material: faeces | place: Denmark | collected 2008/2010 ...
CTTGTGATGCGAGACACCACCGAACGTCCTGAGGCCCTCATAAACGGTACCGTTCACCTTGTCGGTACCGATTACGATAAGATCATGAATGAAGTCAGTACCCTCCTCGACGATGTCTCTGCTTACGAGAAGATGAGTAAGGCTGTTAATCCTTATGGCGACGGACAGGCTTGTCGCCGTATTGCCGATGTGCTTGTGGAGAAGGAGACTGATCGATATGATGTGAAGTGAATGATCATATTATGAGTAAGCAGGTGTACAGGTAGAAGGAGGTTTGAATCTTCTACTTATTTCAATTAACAAATAACACTCATGAAAGAAATCGTTCTTGCCGGTGATGTAGGTTTTATTGGTAGCGGACTACGTAGCTTGTGTGCTTTGATAGAGAAGTTGTAGGTTAAGCGGTGTTATAAGAATTTTGTATATTTCTAATGTTACAGTTGAGCATGCACAGATAATGCAAGATAGTAAATCATCATATAGAAGTATCTTTAAGGCGACTTCGTTGTTTGGAGGTGTTCAGGTATATCAGATACTCATCCAAATAATAAAGTCGAAGATTATTGCCGTTTTGCTTGGACCTGCTGGTGTCGGAGTTATTGGTCTTTTCCAGAGCGGTTTGGATTTAGTTAAGAACCTCACTAGCATGGGTCTTGCTTCCAGTGCAGTACGTGATGTATCAGAAGCGAATGGATCAAGAGATAGCCAAAAAATTTCCAAGACAGTAACAGTAGCAAGACGCTTAGTCTGGATAACGGGCATGTTGGGATTAACTGTTGTGGCAGTTACTTCTCCACTGCTCAGTAAGTCTGCCTTTGGTAACTACGATTATACTATTCCGTTCATTTTCTTGTCTATTATTCTCCTTCTTGATCAGCTCTCTGCTGGTCAGAAGGTAATTCTTCAGGGATTGAGGCGTCTGAAGGATCTTGCACGTTGCTCAGCCATCGGTGTAACTGTAGGGCTCATTGTTTCAATACCATTTTACTATTGGATGGGTATTGAGGGTATTGCTCCAACACTTATATTGACAAGTGCATGCTCGCTTTTAGTATCGTGGTGGTACTCCCGCAAAATGAAGATTGGAAAAGTAGATATATCTGTAAAAGAGACCTTTATTCATGGAAGACAAATGTTGGTGATGGGCGTGTCCATGAGCCTTAGTGGTATATTTGCGACTGCTGTTGCATACATTACTCGTGGATATATCCAAAGTGCCGGTGGTGTGGAAGAAGTAGGCTTGTATCAAGCAGGTTTTGCAATAATGACAACTTACGTAGGTCTTGTTATGAATGCTATTGCAACCGATTATTATCCTCGTCTTGCCTCAATAAATAACGATAATGAGAAATGCCGACAGACTGTTTGTCAACAAGGTGAAATAGGAACGATGATACTTGCACCGCTTCTCACGATATGTTTGGTGTTTATGCCATTTGTGCTTAAAATACTTTATAGCGACGAGTTTATTGCGGCAAATCAATATATCTCATGGGCATGTCTTGGTATGTTGCTGAGATTAGGCTCATGGGTGATAGGTTTCCTTTTTATAGCAAAGGCAGAGTCTAAGTTATATATTGTAAATGAGTTATGTGCTAACGTATATTTCTTGTTGTTGTATATTATTGGATACAAGTATTGGGGGTTGTGCGGCATTGGTGCTGCTTTTGCACTCGCTTATGCAATCTACTTTATCCAAGTGTACTTCGTTGCGAGAAAAAGATATGAGTTCACATTCAGCCGAGAGTTTACCGTTTGCTATGGCAGCCAGATAGCTTTAGTTGTAGGTTGTTTGATACTCGTGCTCTTTACTGATGGACTACTGAAGTACTCAGTAGGTTGTTTGTTTATTCTACTTTCAATATTCTTTGGTATTCGCGACCTTAATAAAAGAATGGATATCCTCGGCATGCTCAAACAAAAACTAAATAATAGATAATATGGAACAACCAAGAATCATAGATCTTCCGAAAATTGGAGACAAGAGAGGAAATCTCTCTCTCGTTGAGGAATTCAAGCAGATTCCTTTTAAGATTGAACGTACATACTGGATATACGATGTTCCAGGCGGTGAGAAACGTGGTGGACATGCATATTATGAGAATACCGAATTCATTGTGGCATTGTCAGGCAGTTTTGATGTAGTGCTCGATGACGGCAAGAAACAAAAGGTATTTTCTTTGAATCGTTCTTACTACGGTCTTCTTGTACCAAAGGGTTGGTGGCGACAGATGGAGAACTTCTCTACCAATGCACTCGCACTTGTGTTGGCGTCTACTCCATACACAAAGGAAGACTATATTTACGATTACGAAGAGTTCAAACGTAATGCAGAAAAATAAAGGTTTATCAGTTCTCAGAGGCATCTTCATTTTGATGATAGTGCTTCACCACCTAAATCTCTATTATGGTGGTGGAACCCTTGGTGTGGCATTCTTCTTCATGCTTGGAGGCTTTGTACTCTCCTTGGGTTACTATGATAAGTTTTGCTTGCTTAACTTCTCGTGGAGGGCTTTCATCAAGAAGAGATGTGCTAAGTTCTTCCCTCTGCATTGGTTATGCCTGCTTGCTGTCTTGCCTTTAGCACTCTTGCCTATAATAAGAGGAGGTGCCGATTTCAAAACAATTCTGTGACCACTTCTATCTAATGTTTTGCTGCTTCAAAGCTTGATACCATCTCAAGATTTCTACTTCTCGTTCAATGCAGTTTCGTGGTATTTGAGCGACACAATGATTTTTGCGATGTTATTTCCAATCATCGTGAAAGCTACCTGCAAACTGAGCAATACAAGTAAAGTCGTGGCTTTGGTAGTAATACTTTTGGCATATTCAGTATTGGTTTATTTCCTGCCTATTGAAGACCGACATGCTATTCTTTACATAAGTCCGCTAGTTAGAGTTGTAGATTTTATTTTAGGCATCTATCTTTTTTTATTGTATAAGAAACTGACGAATCATAAGACTACTGATAATTACTTAAATGGAGGATGGCCGGAACTCCTTGTCAGCTTAATGGTGGTGATATCAATAGTGGTGTCATGTATAAGTTCAGAAGATATCGTTCTAATCTCTGCTATATACTGGCTGCCACTATCAATCATGTTGATACTTACATCGTTAACAACCCCGATGGAGGGTAAAATATACAATCTGATTATATGGATTGGAGATATAAGTCTCCCAATATTCCTTACACACCAAGTAATCATCAGATATGTAAACTCCTTCTTTGGTTTTATTGGAATAGATAATTACCCAGTTCGATATACGGTAATTCTAATATTGATAATAACGGTCAGCTGGCTTTGTGACAAATATTTCTTAAGACCTATTTCGTTATGGCTGAAGGAAAGAATAAATTAACTGTTTATGACTGCTCAATCATAGAGCTGCCGAAGATTGAGACTGAGGGTGGAAATATCACCCCGGTCCATCCTAACATCAATGTTCCGTTTGATATCAAACGAGTGTTTTACTCATACGATATCCCTGGTGGTGAAGCTCGAGGTGCCCACGCGCATAAGGAGTGCCATCAGTTCCTGATTGCTGCCTCTGGAGCATACGAAGTACTCTTGGACGATGGCGTGAATAAACGTACCGTTCTTCTTAACCGTCCGTTCTATAGCCTTCATGTACCTCCAGGAATCTGGGCATCAGAACAAGCTTTCTCCTCAGGAAGCATTTGCCTTGTACTCGCATCACATGGCTATAGCGAGGAGGACTACATACGTAAATACGAAGATTACTTAGAATTCATACAGAAATGATACATCCATTAGCAGATTGCATGAATCCAAACATACCTGAGTCAACCAAGGTATGGCAATTTACTGTAGTATTTCCTCATTGCCAAGTGGGTGAGAACTGTAATTTCAACGCTAACGTCCTTGTAGAAAATGATGTGGTTATAGGAAACAATGTGACCCTCAAGTCTGGAGTTCAGATTTGGGATGGTATTACTATAGAGGATGATGTATTTGTTGGTCCTAACACATCTTTTGCCAACAACCCTCATGTTCGCAGCAAGCAGTATGTTGAGCCTGTGAGAACTCTTCTCAAAAAAGGCTGTTCTATTGGATCAAATGCCACCATTTTGTGTGGGGTAACAATAGGAGAGTATTCCTTCATTGGTGCTGGTGCAGTCTTGACTAAATCAACAGAGCCATATACTCTTTGGGTTGGCAATCCTGCTAAGCAAATCGGCTTCGTTACCAAGAGCGGAATGCCATTGGATATGAATATGTGTGACAAGCAAGGAAACAAACATTCATTAGATGAATAATATAAAAAACAAGATAATATGGTAAAGCTTTTAGATCTTCAGGCAATCACCATGATGCATGGTAATGAGTATAGGGCAGCAGTCAATCGTGTAATCGAATCAGGTTGGTTTCTTCAAGGAAATGAGAATAAACAGTTTGAGGCTGATTATGCTAGGTATATCGGTACTGACGAGTGTATTGCCGTTGCCAACGGCCTCGATGCACTCTATCTGATTATGCGTGCATACAAGGAGATGGGTTTCATGCAAGATGGCGATGAGATAATCGTACCTGCGAATACTTACATCGCTACTATTCTCGCGATCACCAAGAACGACCTCACACCTGTGCTCGTTGAACCTACATGGGATAATCTTGAAATTGACATTGATAAGATTGAGGAGGCTATCACACCTAAGACTAAAGGCGTGATGATTGTTCACCTTTATGGTCGTGTGGCATACAACGACAAGGTGGGCGAGATCTGCAAGAAACACCACCTCAAGCTGATGGAGGATTGTGCTCAGAGTCATGGTTGCTCATGGAAGGGCGTGAAGACAGGTGCTCTCGGTGATGCCGCTGCTCATTCATTCTACCCTGGCAAGAACCTTGGTGCCTTTGGTGACGCTGGTGCCGTTACCACTTCCAATCCTGAACTTGCAAGCATAATTCGTACTCTTGCTAACTACGGTAGCCAGAAGAAGTATATGTTCAAATATGTGGGCATGAACTCACGTATGTCTGAACCCGATGCAGCTGTTCTATATGTGAAGCTCAAGTACCTTAATGAGGACAACAAAAAACGACAGGAGCTGGCTGCATACTACTATGAGAACATCAAGAATCCTTTGATCACTCTTCCTGCACGTATTGCAGACGAGAACAATGTTTATCACCAGTTCCCAATCTTTTGCGAGCGTCGTGACGAACTTCAGAAGTTCCTTGCCGACAATGGCGTACAGACATTAATTCACTACCCAATTCCTCCTCACCATCAGGAGTGCTATATAGAGGCAGCTTGGAACAAACCGCAGCTGAGCTTGCCTATTTCAGAGAAGATTCACGAGCAGGAGTTGTCTATTCCTATGAATCAGGTGATATTGATGGAAGAGGCTAAGATTGTGGTGGATGCGTTGAATGCGTTTAAGTAATATTCGTGAGTGAGATATTTGTTTGTTGTCAATTTATGAAGAAATATATCGTTTTAACGTTCAACGTATGTAACATGGGCGGAGGCCAGTTGTTTGTTCTCCGTAGGTCTTTGTATTTGAAGAACAAAGGCTTTGATGTCCATGTTATTACTACTTTTGACAATGGCGTATTTCCACTAAAGGAGAGCTTTGAGGGTATTCCAATCTATAATATCCCAGAAATGGCAAGTTCGTCGTCTTTTGTATCGGAAAAAAGGCAAAAAGAGATATTGTCGAATGTTATCCAAAAAATAGGAAAAGCTGATGAGTATTATCTTGAGTCACATACTCTCGGAACCATAGAATGGGCCGAGCTACTTAGTGCAAAACTACATGGACGTCATTTGGCATATCCTTTGGCAGAACCTTTGTTCAATAAGCAATTCTTCTATCCAGGAAAGTCAATCATATTAAATAAATTGGAACGAAATCAGTTATATGGTAACAATTCGAGAAGTCTAGTACATATTTTTGGAAAGGAGCCGAAACAGAATCTTTTTATCAATATCGCATTTGACGAGACAGAATTGAAAGTGACGTGTTCCCCGAGTCTTAACTACAAGAAACAAGCAGGTGATTATGTTATTACCACCGTAACGAGGTTAGATAAAACATACGTAGAGCCTTTTATCGAGGATATAAAAAAACTGGCTCTGAAATATCCTACCCAGCAATATGTAATGATAGTTGCTGGAGGAAGCAACACTGGTACTCGAGAAAAAGATTTGTTGGTTAAGTATAGCAAGTCTGACATTGCGAATCTGAAGATTGTATTCACGGGTTATATTAAGGAACTGGGTAAAGACATATTCAATGTTAGTGATGTGTTTGTAGGAATGGGAACTGCATCTATCAATGCAATTTCTCAAAGATGTATAGCATTAAATATTGATCCTTCAAGAAATAACATGTGTTCTGGAATTTTTGGAATTGATACCAATAATTTTGGGTATACTGAAAATGGTAAAGTCTATACAATATTTGAGAAGATTGAAGAAATCTATTTAGCTGATGAGAATAAAAAGAACTACTTAAAAAAGGTTGGCAGAGAATTGTTTGAAACTTCTTTTGAAATAAATTCCTGTTTCCTGCAAATGGATGCTGCCATAAACTCAATTTCAGAGAGTCAGGATGAACCCTGTCTGTATGTAAGTAAATCATATCGATTTGTTGTTAGATTATCGTATAAATTATTAGCAATTATAAAAAAAACAATTATTTCAAATAGGATTTAGGATTAATTTATTATCGTTTAATGAAGACAGCTGCATTTATAACCGTCCACGTAGGATTTAACTTCGGCTCAAAGTTGCAGACTATTGCTACCTCGGAAGTGTTGAAGAAATTGGGATATAATCCGGTATGCGTAAACTATATACCTCCAAGGGTTACACATGAACGCTATTGGGATGAAGCGTTTGGGAACCCTGTGAATTTATTGAAACGACTTTTGTTCTATCCGGTTCGTCTAATAACAGAGCACAATTTTGATGGGTATTTGAGCAAGCATTGTAAGCTCTCGAAGTCTTTTTATGCAGAAGATATTTTCAGGGAGATGTGTCCGAAGTCCGATCTGTATGTTTCCGGTAGCGACCAACTGTGGAACTACAAACACAACGAGGGTAACGATAAACACTATTTCTTTGATGGTATTGAGGGTGTGAAGATTGCGTACGCTTCTTCCATCGGTATGGAGAGCTTACCTGAGGATTATACACAGTATTTGAAGGAGCAGTTGTCTCAATATAAAGCGATTTCCGTAAGAGAACAGTCGGCAGTAAAGTTACTCGACAGTATAGGTTTGAGTTCGACTCACGTGCTTGATCCTACCTTTATGCTCACTAAGGAAGAATGGATGCACTTTGCTTCTAAACGCCTTGTGAAGGAGAATTACCTTTTTGTCTATCTGCCATACAATATCAAGGACAAGGATATAGTGTACAGAAGTGTACGTAAGATTGCAAAGGCAAAGAACCAGAAGGTGATTTCGTATTCCGACAATGTGTTCAAGGATCAGTATGCCGACAAGACCATATACTTTGTGAATCCTGGTGACGTATTATCACTTATCTATCATGCGGATTACGTTGTGACCAATTCTTTCCATGGAACGGCATTCTCAATCAATCTAAACAAGCAGTTTTGGGTATATATGCCATCCAAGTTCTCTACCCGTATTACCAGCATTCTTGATCTCTGCGGACTTAATAACAGGCTACTTGACGAAGAGATTACTGAAATTCAAATGGATGAAAGCATCAGTTACGATAAGCCTAATGCTGTGTTGCAACAGGAGCGCAATGTAGCTTACAACTTTTTAACCACAGCATTGCAATAAATGTATTTCAAGACACTTTCCAAATCTGAATGTTGTGCATGTACGGCATGCGAGCATACATGTCCAGTTAAAGCCATCAAGTTATCTTCTGACGAAGAGGGCTTCATGTATCCTTCCATCGACAAGAATTTGTGCATTAACTGCGGTCTTTGCGAACGTGTATGTCCTATAGAGCATCCTGACTATAGCAACAGTGAGAAACCAGAGGTTTATGCTGCTTTCTTGAAGAATATTGAGCAACGTAAGCAGAGTTCCAGTGGAGGCCTCTTTTATGCTATCGCCTGCTGGATTCTGAAGCAGGGAGGTAAAGTATATGGTGCCACCATCGACGCTAACCATCAGGTAAAGCATATTGGTGTCGATAAGTTCGAAGACCTGTATCTTCTTAGAGGTTCCAAATATGTGCAGAGCGACTTACAGCATGTATATGCCGATATAAAGAATGAACTGAGGAACACTCGATGGTGCTATTTTGTAGGTACCGGCTGCCAAGTAGCTGGTCTGAAGGCATTTCTCCACAAGGACTATGAAACCCTTTTAACTTCTGATCTTGTTTGCCATGGCGTTCCGAGTCAGTGGCTCTTCGACCAGCATATCCAATATTTAGAGGAGAAACATCATGGAAAAGTATCTGATTATAAGTTTAGAAACAACGAATCGTGGGGGGTTTGTGAGATTTTCAATCTCACAAACCTAGAGGGAAAGGTAAAGACCATTAAACACCCTTCGTATAGTTTGAGCCCATTCCTTTATTCATTTATGTATGCGATGACATACCGTTATTCTTGCTACAATTGTAAGTTTGCACGTATTCCAAGGCAGGGAGATATTACCTTGGCTGACTATTGGGGAGTGCAGCATTTCTTTCCCGAAATGTATTCTAATAATGGTGTTTCGTTAGTATTGGCAAATTCGGAAAAAGGCAATAACATCTTTGGTTTTCTGAAACAAGATATTGATATGAAGAAATCTAATTTAGAAGATGGGGCCAAATTCAATGCGAATTTAATAAACGAGACAAAAAAACACCCAAACAGAGACACGGCCTACAACATTGTGAAGCAGAAAGGTTATAAAGAAGCAGCCCAAACCATATTTAAGGATCCGAATTATCTGAAACACGTTTTGTTGCAAAAAATGCTACAAAATAAGTTTTTTGCATTTTTGATAAATATTAGGTCTAAATAGAATTATAATGCAACAATGTAGCGTTAGTAAGAAATTGCCATTAATCGACAAAGTCATTATTTGGTTCTATCTCCAATTTTGCAGATATATGGTATTGGGCCGTTTAACTTATGCGAGTTTCTAACATGGGGTGCCATTGGAATTGGTATGCTAAAGCATAGCCTAAATTTCAAGATGCCAGCTCTGCTCCTCTGCTATTTTATATATTTATTATCTGCTACATTTCTTTCATGCTTCTTTAATTTATCTGAATTACTAGGAAGGTCATTTGGAGTAGTTCATAGTCTTCTAGTCTTTGCTTTATTCTTTTCTATTAAAGACGTTGGCTATCTGTACAAAGTATATAAGTATTTTACATTGGTTGCTATAGTGCTTTTTTTTGCACAGGAAATTAGCTATGCGACAACTGGTGTTCGGATATCTGGTTTGCTCCCCTTCTTGCCACTAAATAGTACTTTTAGTGACTTTGAAAATACTTATTCTTTTCATGATTTTTTGAGGCTTGTAAAACGTTCGTCTTCATTTTTTAGCGAGCCAGCACATTTTGCGCAATTCTTGTTGCCATTCTTGCCGCTATCTCTATATTTTGAAAGAGGGCGAAAGAAGATAATATATCCTAGTCTTGCCGTTGTTTCTCTATTTATATTACAATCAGGAAATGGAATCGTTGGACTTTGTGTGCTGTTGACTATATATATATACTATTGTTTTCGTTACCTCTCAGTCGGATACAAAATAGTTTTGGCTGCAACGGTTGCAGCTTTCCTTGCGTTTGGCGTTAGATCCTTTGTCAGTTCTGAAATAGGACAGCAATATTGGGGACGTTCAAGCGAGTTGCTATCAACAACAGGCGACGCAGAGGATGCTTCTGGTTTTGTTCGCATCTATCTAGGATATTACGTCTATAATGAATACAGTGTATTTGAAAAGATAATAGGAATTAACAACTTTACTGAAATACAATCCAAAGTCTCGCAATCACCTTATGGTTATTTGTTGAATGATGTGTTGTATTTCAATACAATCCAGAATTATTTAATTAAGGCTGGGCTTATTGGTCTTTCATTCTTTCTGTTGCTTTTGCGAGAGATATATCGAAGAAACAATATTTGCGGTAAGTCGATAATAATTACATTTTTAATCTTGTCATTTATGTCAAGTCTGTATTTAACACCTGTAATGATATTGTATTTATTATTTGCGCTGAGAATAAAATCTATAAATAATCAAGATAATAAATAACTCAGTTATATGTTTAAAAAAATAATCCTTATACAGGTGGATTCAATATTGGGCTATCCGCCAACAATGGCATTGATCAATGAACTAGTTAATGCCGCTACTGAAGTAACTGTTTTAACAACAGTTGTAAATAATCAGCTTATAGAGGTGTTTCCTAAGTCTGTAATCATTCAGAAAATAGGTAGGAACTATACTTATAACACATCTCCAATTACTAAACTGAAGGATCTGTTTGCAGTCCGCAAGAACATTTGGAGTTACATAGATTCGCATTATGACAGCGATACTCTTCTGTGGGTTATGTCAAACATTACAATTAAACACATGGGTATGAAACTGCTCAAATATAGATATAATCTGCATTTATTTGAGTTGGTGGATAGGATCGCTTATATTGGCTCGCATACGATGGGCGTGGATCTCGTAAAACTTACTCATGCTGCACACAAGGTGATTGTATGCGAGTATAATAGAGCCCAGATTACACAAGCATGGTTCAAGCTCAAAGAGTTGCCATTGGTTATCTCAAATAAGCCAATGCCTAATGGTTTTCATCGCCAATCGGAGATAACCCGTTCAGAATCGGCAAAGAAAGTTATCGCGGAATTGAAGGACAAGAAGATTATCTTGTATCAAGGCGTTGTGGATGTGGAGCGTCCTATCGAGTCGATTGCAAAGGCTGTAGAAGAACTTGATGACAGCCTTGTTTTCATGGTAATGACAGGCAGCAAATGTGAACATTTGAAGAAATATAGAAAAACCATAATGATGCCATACATAGCTGCACCATATCATCTGGAGGTAACAAGTCATGCTTTTGTCGGTATTCTTATCTATACGCCTGTATATGGTACTTTCACATCTCCTTTGAATTCGATTTATTGTGCTCCAAATAAGATTTATGAGTTTTCGCAGTTTGGAATACCTATGATAGGAAACGATATTCCTGGTCTTAGATATACTGTTGAATATAATCGTATGGGTGTATGTGTTCCAGAGATGAATACAAAGTACTTTGCACAGGCAATACAGAACATAGCAGACAATTACAATACATTCTCAGATAATGCTGTTAAGTTCAATCAAAATGATAACAAACCAGAGGTTGTAAGACTTGCGTTAAAAAAATAGCATTATGAAGCAGCAGAAAGTTTTAATTGTAGCATCAATTGTAGGTTTTATTGAAACTTTCAACAAAGACCTGATAGAATACCTTAATAATGCAAAAGGGTGTGAACTTCATATTGCTTGTAATTTCGATTATTTTGCAGATACCGACGAGGAGATTACTAAGCAATTTGTAAAAAAAAATAAATCAGAAGGTGTATATATCCACAACATCCATTTTACACGATCACCTTTCTGTAGCCAGAACTATGATTGCTATAAAAAATTGAAGGCAATTATTGATGAGAACAATTTTGATCTCATACATGTTCACACACCTACTGTAAGTATTCTTACCCGTTTAGCTGCAAGAACTTCTCGAAAGAAAGGAACGACAGTGATGTATACTTGCCATGGGTTCCATTTCCATAATGCATCACCTGTAAAAAATTGGCTGTTGTATTATCCGATGGAGAGAATGATGTCTCGCTTTTGTGACTATATCGTAACCATCAATAAAGAAGACTACAATCGAGCGAAAACGTTTCACGCTCCTAATGTTCGCTATATTCCTGGTGTTGGTGTTGATATTCATAAAATCAGCAAGATAGTCGTTGATAAGCAAGCATACAAAGAATCGATAGGTGTTCCAAGGAACTGTGTATTGTTACTTTCTGTCGGAGAGATGATTGAACGTAAGAACCATGAGGTTATAATCCGTGCGTTGAGCAAACTCCAGAATCCCAATATTTATTATGCGATATGCGGAAAGGGGCCATTACGTGAGCATCTGGAGAAGATAGCTAAAGAACTGGATGTTAGTGACAGAGTAAAATTTCTAGGTTTCCGAAGAGACATACCTGAGCTTTGCAATACAGCTGATATTAGTGCATTCCCATCGCGCATTGAGGGGCTTGGTCTTGCCGGTATTGAAGCTATGGCAGCAGGTGTCCCACTCGTATCAAGCAATGTTCATGGTATATTGGACTATGTTATAGACGGTAAAACAGGTTATGCACTGTCGCCTGACGATGTAGATGGATTTGCAAAAGCTATAGATACTCTTGCAAGCGACAAGAACATGCGAGAGTCAATGAGGCAAACATGCATCAATGCCGTAGCTCCATTTGAAAAAGAAAACGCAGTCAAAGTGATGATTAATATTTATAATGAAATCTTGAAATGAAAACGGCTACTATCACATTCCATAATACTAATAACTTTGGAGCAGCATTACAATGCTATGCTTTGCAGCAATCTCTTTTAGCTTTAGGAGTTGAAAATGAAGTTTTGGACTATACAAGCCCATATCTGAACAAACCGTATAAATTATCAGCGTTGGAAGAAAAGGGTGTTATTCGTTACTTCTTGGGAATGGTATATTCATTATTAAGAATGCCCAGAAATAAGGCTTTTCGAAAGTTCCGACGCTTGTTAATACTATCCAAGCCATTAAATAAGGATACCATCAAGACTATAGAAAATGAATATGATTTATTTATTACTGGTAGTGATCAGGTATGGAACGGCAGCTTAGTTGGCTATGACGACTCCTATTTCTTGCATTTCGTTAAGGATGGGAACAAAAAAGGAAGTTATGCAGCAAGTTTCGGATTCTTGAAAATAGAGGAGGAATTAAAGCCAAAATACCGAGAACTGTTACAGAATTATAAGTACTATAATGTTAGAGAAACTTCTGGTTCCGACATTCTGAAAGATTTATTCGGTGTTGATGCTAATGTTACTGTTGATCCAACTTTACTGATTGATAAGGATAGTTGGAGCAGGGCTGCTAATAATGTTGGAATTAATGAACCATACATCCTAGTATACCAAATATCTCCATCTGGTAAATTAATTGAAGTTGTAAAACAGTTGACAAAGCAAACCGGTTTGAAGATTGTAGCTGTGCCATTCATTATGGGTTGTTATTTTGACTATATTCCAAAACCAACACTTGGCCCATCAGAATGGGTCGGTTTATTTCAGAATGCGAGCTATGTTGTTACTGACTCGTTTCATGGTACCGCTTTTTCTATGATCTTTAATCGCAACGTATGGTGTTGTATTCCTGAAAATGATTCAAGAATTAGCAGTTTCCTTTCGATAGTAGGTATCCCAGAGCGTTTAATTTACCCGAGTACAACAATCCCTGAGAATCTAACGGAGGTTATTCCTTTTGGTCAAATAAATGTCAAGTTGGGCGAAATAAGAGAACAAGGTCTTGCTGCATTAAGGACAATGGTATATGAAAACAAATAGTGTAGCTATAAAGGGGAAGGATTCATGCTGTGGCTGTGGCAATTGTGCGATCTCTTGTCCGAAGAATGCAGTAAGAATGGATCTGGACGGAGAGGGTTTTGAGTATCCGACCGTAGATGAAGACCTTTGCGTCAATTGCGGAAAATGCATAAAAGTATGTCCATTTGAGTTGGCAAAAGATGAGCCATGTTCTAATGTGATTTCATGCTATTCAGGCTTTTATAATACTGATAAAGAGCATTTAAGTACTTCATCGGGTGGTGTCGCTACAGCTATTTCTAAAAGTTTTATAAAATCTGGTGGTATAGTATATGGAGTTGCGTATGCTGATGATTACAAGTCCATTATAGTAAAAAGGGTTGATGACGTAAAGGATTTACCACAACTTAAAGGCTCGAAGTATGCACAGGCCTATAAGGGGGATACGTATTTGGCGGTTAAATCAGATTTGGCAGAGGGCAAGAAGGTCTTATATATAGGACTGCCATGTGATGTGGCTGCGCTGAAGAAGTTTATAAAAGAGGATCACAATCTTTACGCGGCAGAGTTGATTTGCTCGGGTGTTACTTCACAGAGTACGCATAGGCAGTTTATAGAACAGATAGAGAAAACTACAGGTAAGAAGATTACTTATTTCACATATAGGAATAAAGACAAAGGATGGCGTTGGCCTTCAATACAAGCTTTTTCTGGAGAAATGCTCAGCTATAACAAACCATGGTATGCATCTCTGGCAGGATATGCTTTCAAAACATTTATGAGGTACTCGTGCTACAATTGTCAATTCAAGACTTATAACAAAGCGGATCTTACCTTAGGCGATTTTTGGGGACTTCCCAAAACAGATCCACGGTATAACCCTAATGGTGTTTCTGCCATAATAGTGCACAGCAAAAAAGGAGCTTGGCTAATGTCTTCATTGGACGATTTCATCTTATATGGTGCAACTTTTGAGGAAATAAGAAACGGAAATCCAAGATTGTATAGCTGTTTGGCAAAACCCGCAAATCGTGAAAAGTTTGGCAATGTGTTTGCGGAAAAGGGACTGATAGCTGCATGTGACAAATGTAGGATATGGAAAGACAAGATAAAAGATCTGGTAAAAGAATTGATATCGATTATAAACTTATAGGAATATGAAAAAGAAAGTACTTCATATCATTGGAGGAATGGGACGTGGAGGGGCTCCCGTCTTTATTATTAATAATCTAAAATATGTAGATGATACAAAACTGCAGTTTGACTTTCTTTGTAGGAAGGATAATTGTGCATACAATGATATCATTAGACAGCATGGCGGTAAAATTTATATTGTTCCAGACTTTCCGCGCCATTTTTTTTCGAACTTCACTCAAACACTTCGGTTCTTTAGAGAACATGCATCTGAATATGAGGCCTTGCATGTACATGCTAATGCATTGTTTTACATTCTACCACTTATTCTGGTTAAAATCTATGGTATAAAG
>ERZ780014.602-NODE-602-length-14971-cov-4.27025_pt1 | contig 14971 bp, 9 predicted proteins | sample MGYA00511929_ERZ780014 | MGnify/ENA primary metagenome ERZ780014 (study PRJEB29588, sample SAMEA2155132) | human gut metagenome | biome: human gut; feature: human-associated habitat; material: faeces | place: Denmark | collected 2008/2010 ...
TTATGATTCAAGTATATTACAGTATGTGAAAGGATTTGATGCTGGCGGTGGAGGAACAGGAAGATTGATATCTCCAAATGCAACTTCATTTGATGTTGTTTTTAAGACTATTAATCCGGGAACAGCGACGATATCAGTAGATAAATCAACGTCGTATACATCTTCGGCAGATGAAGATTATATGTCATTAACAACATCTTCAGGATCAGTTAATGTAAAAGCTCCATCCAGCTATTCCTCAGACAACACATTAAAGTCCCTGCAGATAAGTCCGGGAACGCTTTCGCCAGCATTTTCACCAGAAAGGACAACATACAATGCAACTGTTGATGCTGATGTTAAAGAACTGGTTGTAAGTGCTGTAGCTAATGATAATGCTGCTGATGTAAGCATAAGTGGCAGAAGAATGGACCCGGGAAGCAATACAACAACAATTACAGTTACAGCAGAAGATGGTTCAGTTAAGAGGTATATAATATATACAACAAAACTTGGGGATGGTCAGGAAGCGACAACAGAGGCCGAGTCAAAGACAGAAGCTGTTACAGAAGATGCCTCACAGACGGTTAATAATGATGGAACTGTGACAATAGATGGCAGGAAGTATTCAATTGTACAGGATTATTCAGGAATCATAATTCCAGAAGGATATCAGGAGGCTGACTACGATTATAATGGTCAGAAGATTAATGCTGTAAAAGGCATAAAGACAGGTCTTATCCTTATGTATCTTGAAGGTGAAGATGGAAAAGGCGGTTTCTACATCTATGATGAGAGTGCGAAAACATTTTCACCATACAATACTGTTGCAGAACCTGAGATAACATATGTTGTGCTGCCAATAACTAACTCGTTAGAAAAACCGGCAGGTTATGCACTTACAAGGTTTACCATGAATGGCAAAGAGGTGCAGGTACTTATGGACGCTGACAGACAGTACTGCCTGTTCTACGGAGTAAGTTCTCTTGGAGAGAAGGGCTGGTTCAGATACAGGGTAAGTGATGGAACTATACAGGCATATTCTGTTGTTAAATCTGATACTGCTAATGCTGATGTTAAGGCTGATAATGGAAAAACATCAGGAAACAACAGATTCTGGCTGACGATAGTATTAATACTTGGACTGATAATAGCTGCATTTATAGTGATTACTATTGTTCTTTGTACTAAGCTTGCGAAAGTTAAGAAGGTGTTTAACATGGCATCAAAGGATGGTGTTGACCTTGATGAATATACAGAGAAGGTAATTGATGGATATGCCGAGGATGAAGATGACAGTTATGAAGAACTTGATACATCATCTGATAAGATATCCTATGGAGACGATAAGTCAGGTAAGAGTGATGTTGAAGAGTTGAAGCTCTTTGATGTTGAGGATGATAAATAATAAAAAAGCCTTAGTGAAATCATTGACGGTTTCACTAAGGTTTTTTTACTCTTCTGGAAGCGACCAGTTATCAGCCTGATTGTAATAATCGTCAGACATTTCCTTGTACTGTGCACACAGGTATGCGTCATCTGAAGTCTTTGCAAGTTCTTCATAGCATCTGCCAAGCAAAGATAAAGGCTTGTTTCCGCTGCTTGCCACATCAAGTATGCTTTCTGTCTCAAATGCAGCATTATACAGCCACAACACAGCTTCTTCATAGTCTGTCTGGTTCATGTAAAATGTACCGAGAATCAGACACATTTCAGCAGGAGGATTGTCGGCAACTGCTTTTAAAGTGGTCTTAAAGAATGCGTCAGTGTCACCGTCTGCCATATATATCTTAGCAAGAATACAGTTGATTTCTTTCATTAAATCATTGCTTCTGCCTTCTTTGGAAAGAACATTTTCAAATATATTCCTGAAAGCAATAAAGTCGGAATCTTCACCGGATATAAGAAGCTCTTTACACAGCATGGTAACTACATAATCTTCAATGTGGATACCTTTTTCAAATGCTTTGAAATATGTTGAAAAGTCTCTTTTGCTATGGTCGTCCGCCTGCATGTGAAGAATTTCAATGTCACTGTCATATACGATTGGCGTGAGCCGTACTGTTTCATGTATTGGTGAAATCCATGTGAATGGACGGAGCCTTTTGAAAAGCTTCGGGCGGAGTTCTTTGTGTGCATTGTATACAGAATTATATTCTGATGCATTGACATAATACATCTGGACAATGTCTATCTCTGGAAGAAGCATATGTTTCAATTCTCTTAATGCGTAGTTGTTGGTATCATCAAGCACTTCGTCTGCGTCAGCACTGAATATGTAGTCACATCCAGCTTTGGAAAATGCGAAATTTCTTGCGGCTGAAAAATCATTTATCCATTCAAAATCATATATTTTATCGGTGTAGTGAGCGGCAATTTCTTTAGTATTGTCAGTTGAGCCTGTGTCTACAATAATCAATTCATCATAAGTTCCTGCGTATGAATCAAGACACCTTGCAAGAATGTCCTGCTCATTTTTTACAATCATGCACATGCTTATTGATATCATGTTTTTCTCCTGTTCTTAATTGGATTTATATAGGTTATATCGGTAAATGCCTTGATTTTTTTAGGTATTCGTAAGATACTTGTTATCAATGATAACATATATCTGATACGAGGTACACAATGTCAAAAAAGAAATCTGCAGCAGAACCAGTTGAATATATAGACAGTCAGGCTTTTGACGCGGCGAAAGAGAAGATAATCGGTAAGAGCCATAATGACAAGGGGATAGGTACTTTGTCGGAAAAGACACTGCATGCAGTATTAAAAATGTATTATGAACCCGATGAGGATAATCATGAGGTTGCAATAAATGGTTATTTTGCAGATATATATAACGAGCATGGGATAATTGAGATTCAGACGAGGCAGCTTAACAAGTTAAGGGATAAGCTGTCAGTATTCCTGAATGAATATCAGGTGAGGGTTGTATATCCGATGCCGTATGAGAAGTATTTAAGCTGGATTGAGCCGGAAACAGGGGACATTACTTCTAGAAGAAAGTCTCCGAAGCGATGTTCTGTGTATGATGCGATGTATGAGCTGTATAAGATTAAAGCATTTTTAAAGAATCAGAATCTTAAGGTTACATTGCTGCTGATTGATATGGAAGAATATAAGCTTCTTAATGGCTGGAGTTACGATAAGAAGCGCGGAAGTGTGCGTTATGACCGCATTCCTGTTGGAATAAGAAAGATAGTTGAACTGGACTGTCCGCAGGATTATATGCAGTTTGTACCAGAAGGGCTTGAGAAGAACTTTACTTCAGCGGATTTTGCAAATGCAGCGCATATTGACAGGCAGACTGCTGCCAGTGTACTTGCAATGCTTAATTACATGGAACAGGTTAAAAGAGTCGGAAAGACAGGCAATGCCTATATATACGATATTGAAGAACATTATTGAATGGAGATAGTATGTACTCTGTAAATGGAAACTGCTTTCGAATATCTGTAAGAAATCTTGTGGAATTCATGTGTGCAGAAGGTGATATTGACAACAGGAATACAGGCAGCAATGATGTGAAAATCATGCAGGAGGGGGCAAGGATTCACAGAAAAATCCAGCACAGCATGGGAACTATGTATCATGCGGAAGTGCCTTTAAAGATTGAGATACCGCTTGTATCTGAATTAGGGATTGAGTATGTATTACAGGTTGAAGGCAGGGCTGACGGTATTATTGCAGATATTAATTATGACGAGGATGGCAATAAAGAGCCGGAGAGCGATGCAATAATTGATGAGATAAAGACTATGCAGACAGATGTTTCTCTGCTGAAAGAACCGGTCTATGTGCATAAAGCCCAGGCACTGGTATATGGCTATATATATGCAAGCCAGAAGAAGCTGTCAAAGATTGGAATCCAGATGACTTACGTTACTCCTGAGCCTGAGACAATCAACAAGTTTCTGGAAGAATATACATTTGAAAGAATTGAAGAGTGGTTTAATAAGCTGATTACAGGCTTTAAGAGATGGACTGATTATACATTTGATGAGAGGCATAAAAGGACGGAATCAATCAGAGAACTTAAGTTTCCCTATGAATACAGGGAGGGGCAGAAGAATCTGTGCGTGAGTGTATACAGGGCTATTGAAGATAATACCAATCTATATATTCAGGCACCTACAGGTGTCGGAAAGACGTTGTCTACTGTGTTCCCGGCTGTGCAGGCGTTAGGACAGCAGATGTCAGACAAGATATTTTACCTGACGTCAAAGACAATAACGAGAACTGTTGCGGAGGATACTTATGCTATATTAAGAGATAACGGGCTTCATATGAGAACTGTTACTCTTACAGCGAAGGACAAAATATGTCCACTTGATGAGCGAAACTGCAACCCCGTGGCATGTCCTTATGCCAAGGGGCATTTCGACAGGATTAATGATGCTGTGTACGACATAATAACGAGCCAGATGGTTATCGGAAGAGATAATGTCATGGAATATGCCAACAGACATAATGTCTGCCCGTTTGAGATGTCGCTTGATGTTTCGTACTGGTGTGATGGAATTATATGTGATTATAATTATGTATTTGACCCGGATGCGTCGCTTAAGCGGTATTTTGGCAATGGTGCGAAGGGTGATTATGTGTTTCTTGTGGATGAAGCACATAACCTTGTGGACAGAGCAAGAGAAATGTACAGCGCAGTGTTGAAAAAAGAAGATTTTCTTGCGGCTAAGAAACTTGTCAAGGAGATGGACAAGCGGCTTGCAGGCGCACTTGACAGATGTAACAAGCAGTTGCTCGAATATAAAAGACAGTGCGATACATTCATGGTTGTGAGTGGCCTTGGAACATTTCCAGCCAGCCTTGAGCGTGTCATGGGACTTATGCAGAAGTTTATGGAAAGGCATAAGGGTGAGCCTGTGACTAACGAGCTGCTCGAGTTTTTCTTTGCAGTGAGACATTTTCTTAATATGTATGACTGTGCTGATGAAAAATATGTCTATTATAATGAGCATGATAATGATGGAAACTTTCTTGTACATCTGTACTGTGTTGACCCGTCTGGCAACATAAGTGAGAGACTTTCACAGGGCAGAAGCACGGTATTCTTCTCGGCAACGTTGCTTCCGGTCAATTATTTTAAGGAAATGCTTTCAGGTGATGTATCAGAAAGAGCGGTGTATGCACACTCTTCTTTTGAACCTGATAATAAGAGAATTGTCGTGGCTACTGATGTGACAAGCCGTTATACAAGAAGAAATGCAAGGGAATATGCCAAGGTACATGATTATATTATGCATATGATTTCTGGCAGAAGCGGCAGATATATGGTGTTCTTTCCGTCATATTCTTACATGGAGAGTGTTCTTGAGTGCTTCAGGTGGAAAAGTGGTGTTAATGTGACCGAATGTGGTGGAGAAGATACATTTTTACCAGAAAGCTGTGTGAATGTGCTTGTGCAGGGAAGGTTTATGAAGGAGGCTGACAAGGAGAGTTTCTTATCAGCATTTTACGAGGAACTTCCAGAAGGGGCTTCGCTTGCAGGCTTCTGTGTGCTTGGAGGAATTTTTTCCGAAGGAATTGACTTAAAGGATGAGAGCCTTATCGGAGCTGTCATTGTCGGAACAGGGATTCCGATGGTGTGCAGGGAGCGTAACATTTTAAGGGATTATTTTGATGAGTTTGGTAAAAATGGATATTCTTATGCTTATGTTATTCCGGGAATGAATAAGGTGCTTCAGGCAGCAGGAAGGGTTATAAGGACGGATACGGATAAGGGCGTTATTGCACTTCTGGACGACAGATTCATGACTGGTGAATATGAGCGTATGTATCCAAGAGAGTGGAACAGGATATTTCCAGTCAGTCTGGGTAATGCTTATAAATGTATTAAGGATTTCTGGACGGAACAGGATATATAGGGCATTGATAAAAAATGTACAATGTTAGAACTTGTAGTCGGACTGTATGTGTGATAGAATTTAGACAGATATTATTAAGGTCCGGATATATGATGATTTGTTTTGATTATGGGAGATGGGCTTATGCAGAACGTGGAAGAGATTAATAAGAATATAGAAAACAAAACTGTAGACAAGCAGGTCTGGCAGTCTCTGGGATTTGATGAATTACAGACTATTGAGATTATCAGAGGAATTGAGAATGGCGTTGATGTGAGTGTGTATTGCAAAGAGGAATTTAACGCTGCCCAGATGAAAGCATTAAGACTTGGTCTGGAAGAAAAACTTGATGTAAGCAGATTTGCAGATGCACAGTATGATTATATGCAGATGGAAGAACTGAAGCAGGCTGTGCGTAGCGGAATGAATATGGATGATATATGTAATCCTAAGTTCAGTCATTCTGTTATGAGAGAGATAAGGCTTGCATCAGAGCTTAATTATGATCTGACCAGGTATGCAAAGCTTGGTTATTCAGGAGAGGTATTAAGACAGATAAGACTTGCAAAAAAAGAAGATATTGACCTTACATTTTTTGTTGAGGATAATTATGATGAATATCAGCTCAATGAGATAAGGCTGGGAATACACAATTGTGTCGATATAACTAAGTATCTGCTTCATGAATACAATGGAAAACAGATGGAACAGATCAGACTTGGACTTGAGGAAGGGATTGATGTTACTCCATATAACATGGTTGGATTTTCATCAGGACAGATGAAGCAGATAAGACTTGGGCTTGAAGAAGGAATAGATGTTTCTGAATATGCAGATCCGTTTATTGATGCGGTAAGCATGAAAGAGGCAAGACACAGAATTTCTGATAAATGGAATGACGAGAAGCCTGCACTTAATGAATTGCAGTCACAGGAAATTCTTATGGGACTTACAAGCGGTGTAGATGTTTCTTTATATGCTGATCCAAGATATACCTTTAAAGAGATGGAGAAGATAAGACTTGCACTTGAGAGGGGAAGTAATCTGGATGGGCTGCTTAAGTATGGATGTTAAGATGCAGCTATTACAGTACAGTGTTTTGATAATGAATGGATAAGACCTTCGGAAAGGGGGAACATCATGAGCAATACAGAGATAGTTAATGAAACAGCTGATATAGATGATATCGCGTTACATGAGGTTTATGTATATATTGCAGATGATAATATGAGCGCATCAGTCAGGCTTGGCAAATGTGATGAAGGATATACATATGATGAAGTCATGAATAAGCTATCGCTTAATGGAATTAAGACGGGAATAGACGAAGAAAAAATTCGATGGATGATTTCACAAAAAATATATGACCAGCCTGTTGAAATTGCTGTTGGTAAGCCTGTAAATACAGGAAAAGACGGATATTATGAATTCTTTTTTGATACTGATGCAATTAATAACAACAGACCAACAGTAAGAGAAGATGGTTCTATTGATTATTTTAACCAGAAGAGATTTGAAAAGGTTAATGAGGGGGATCTGCTGGCAAGATATCATGAGCCGACTAAAGGGGAATTTGGCTTCGACATATGCGGGAAGCTGCTTGTGCCTAAACCAGGAAAACCCAAGCCAAGACTGCATGGTAAGGGCTTTAAGACATCTGAGGATGGGAAAGAAACTTATGCTGCAATATCTGGAAAGATTGAATACTGCAACTATGATTTAAGTGTTGTTAATGTGTATGAGGTTAATGGTAATCTTGACATGAGTATGGGTAATATTGACTTTAACGGGGATGTTAATATTACAGGCAGTGTGAGAAGTGGTGTAACAGTTCATGCCATGGGAAGTATATATGTTGGAGGCTTCGTTGAGGGAGCAACACTTATTGCTGGGAAAGATATTGTATTAAAGGATGGTGTTAATACTAAGAATTCAGGAAAGATCGAGGCAGGGGGAAATATATCTGGCAGATTTTTTGAGAATACAGAGGTTATTGCCAAAGGAGACTTACAGTGTAATTATATTCTTAACTGCAGGGTGCTTGCATATGGTAGGGTATTTGTTGAGGGACCAATAGGTTCTATTATAGGTGGTGATGTAACTGGTGTTATGGGAATCAGTACTACATCATGTGGACATGAAAGCAATGTAAAGACTTTGTTGAGGGTTGGTTCGACCAAAGAAATCAGAAAAGAATATGCAGAACTTATTATGGAACTTAAGGAAGTAGACGGACAGATTGAAACTTTTGAAATGGCTAATAAGAAGTTTGAGATGATTAAACAGAACATGCCTGAAAAGTATGATAGTAAAATGGCATTGAAAGTTACCCAGTCAAAGATTGTAAAGATGGCACAGAAAGCCAAGCTTGAAGAAAAGAGCAAGGCATTATACAATCTTATAAGAGATTCAGAGAGAGCAGTTGTTAAAGTAAAGAATCATATATATCCGGGAAGCAGGGTATATATGGATGATAAGACTTACATGCCAAGTTCTGTATTTTCACATATTATTGTTAAGAAGACGCCAAGCACGATTATTCTTAGGGATTATGATGAATAAGTATATTACAGGGAGAGTATTATGATAGAAGAAGTTGTTTCGGTGGAATTGCCGGTGCATGAAAGGCTGGTAGTAAGAAAGAACAGACTTACGAATGAAGAAAACGGCATTGATATGCCAAGGATTTCTATAGTTACAGGCACTCATGGGGATGAACTTGACGGACAGTATATCTGCTATGAGGTTATCAGAAGGATTGAAAGAGAGAAGAATAAGCTTAAAGGAATTGTAGATATTTATCCAGATATTAATCCTCTTGGACTTGATACAGGTTCAAGAGGAATTCCTATGTTTGACCTTGATATGAACAGGGTGTTTCCTGGGGATAATAATGGAGCGATGGCTGAATATGTGGCAGCAGGTATTATTGAAGATATTATTGGAAGCGATTTGTGTATTGATATCCATTCAAGCAATATATTTGTAAATGAGATGCCACAGGTAAGGATTAATGATGATACGCAGGAAAAGCTTCTTCCTTATGCGAAGATGATGAATGCACAATTTGTGTGGATATATTCGTCTATTACTGTGCTTGATGCAACTCTTGCCTATAGTCTTAACCATCTTGGTGTGCCTACTCTTGTTACGGAGATGGGTGTTGGAAACAGAATTACGCCAAAGTATTGCAGGGATATTGTTGATGGTATATTTAACCTTATGTCTCATATGGGGATATGGGATGATGAGCCGAAAGAAGTGAATGAACCTATTATCTCTACAGAGGGTGAGGTTACATTTCTTACCGCTAAGGAAAGCGGAATATTCGTATCAGCAGTTGATTCTATGGGAAGGATTGGAATTGGAACGCATATAGGAGATATTATCGAACCTATTGAGGGAAGAATAATCCAGAGAATTGAATCGCCTACAGATGGAATTATATTTACATTAAGAGAGAATCCGGTGGTACATAAGGGGGCTCTTATAGCAAGAGTTTATGGTGGCAGATAATGAAGAAGGAAATTATTTATTCTTTAAAGGGTATATATAGAGAAGATTATCAGATAGAAGGCTACAGATTCGGTGGCGGTGAGAAGTCGGCATGTATTGTTGGTGCATTAAGAGGCAATGAGATACAGCAGCTGTATATATGTTCGCAGCTTGTTAAAGCACTTAAAGAGCTTGAGGCTCATGGTGCAATATCACACAATCATGAGATTCTTGTTATCCCATCTGTTAACAGATTTTCCATGAATGTAGGAAAGAGATTCTGGCCTACAGATAATTCTGATATTAACAGAGCTTTTCCTGGGGATGTTAATGGAGATACAACCAAGCAGATAGCAGGAACACTTTTTGACAGAATTAAGGGTTACAGTTATGGCATACATTTTGCGAGCTTTTATATGCCGGGTGATTTTATTCCTCATGTAAAGATGATGGATACAGGATTTCAGAGTGCAAGTCTTGCCAATCTGTTTGGACTTCAGTACGTTGTTATTAGAAAGCCGAAGCCAATGGATACAGTGACACTAAATTATAACTGGCAGATGAATGGTACTAATGCGTTTTCAATATATACTAACAGCACAGATATGATTGATGAGAAATCTGCAAGACAGGCTGTGTCATCTGTTCTCAGGTTTTTAACAAGAATGGGTATTCTTAAGTACAACAATCACAGTGGATATATTGCAAGTGTTATCAACGAATTTGACCTTATGGCAGTAAAGACTTATGATGCAGGATTCTACAAGAGACTTAAAGAGCCGGGTGATCCTGTATATCATGGTGAGCTTATAGCACAGATTCTTGACCCATGTGAGGGTACTGTTAAGAGTGAGATAATATCACAGACAGACGGTATTGTTTTCTTCGCACATACAGGACCTACCGTAATGGGTAATCAGGTTGTTTACAAGATAATAAGAAGAATGCATGAATAGTTGTTTGAAAATATGTTTTATTGTGATACAATGGTTAAATATTAATAATTAATATAACTAATCTCAGGAGGAAGATATGAGCGGCGTAAAGAGAGTTTTTGTCGAGAAAAAGAAACCATTTGCAGTTAATGCGAAAGAATTACTTGAGGAGATAGGAGGATATCTTGGAATAAAGACTATTACAGATGTAAGAGTTCTTATCCGTTATGATATTGAGAATCTTTCAGAAGAAACATATAAGAAAGCACTTACTACTGTTTTTTCTGAGCCACCGGTAGATGATGTTTATGAGGGAACATTTCCAGCGGGAAAGGACGATTTCGTGTTCTCTGTAGAGTATCTTCCAGGACAGTTCGACCAGAGAGCTGATTCTGCAGAACAGTGTGTTAAGTTCTTTAATGAGAATGAGACACCAGTTATCAAGACTGCTGTAACTTATGTATTGACAGGAACTGTTACTGATGAGGAGAAGAACAGGATTAAGGAACACTGCATTAACCCTGTTGATTCAAGACAGGCAGCAGAGGATATTCCAGAAACTTTAGTTACTGAGTTCAAGACTCCTGCTGATGTTATTTATTTTGACGGATTCAAGGATATGCCAGAGGATAAGTTAAAGGAATTATATGATTCTTTAGGACTTGCCATGACATTTAAGGATTTTAAGTTCATTCAGGAGCATTTTGCTAGTGTTGAGAAGCGTGATCCTTCTATGACTGAAATCAGAGTACTTGATACATACTGGTCAGATCATTGCCGTCACACAACATTTGCAACAGAGCTTACAGATGTTAAGTTTAAGGACGGATTCTATAAAGCCCCTATGGAAGCTACATATAACAAGTATCTTTCAGACAGAGCAGAAATATATAAGGACCGTAAGGACAAGTTCGTATGCCTTATGGACCTTGCACTTATGGGTGCTAAGAAGTTAAAGGCTGAGGGTAAGTTAGCTGATCAGGAAGAATCTGATGAGATTAATGCCTGCTCAATTGTTGTTCCGGTTGAGATTGATGGAAAGACAGAGGAATGGCTTGTTAACTTTAAGAACGAGACACATAACCATCCAACAGAGATTGAGCCATTTGGTGGCGCAGCAACTTGTCTTGGTGGTGCTATAAGAGATCCATTGTCAGGACGTACATATGTATATCAGGCAATGAGAATTACAGGTGCAGCAGATCCTACTGTTCCGGTATCAGAGACAATTCATGGAAAGCTTCCACAGAGAAAGCTTGTTACAGGTGCTGCTCACGGATACAGCTCATATGGTAACCAGATTGGACTTGCTACAGGATATGTTAAGGAAATCTACCATCCTGATTATGTTGCTAAGAGAATGGAGATTGGTGCAGTTATAGCTGCTGCTCCAAGAAGTGCAGTTAAGAGAGAGAATTCTGACCCGGGAGATATCATTATTCTTCTTGGTGGAAGAACAGGACGAGATGGATGTGGCGGAGCTACAGGTTCATCTAAGGTTCATACAGAGAAGTCTATTGAGGATTGTGGTGCTGAGGTTCAGAAGGGTAATGCCCCTACAGAGCGTAAGATGCAGAGACTCTTCAGAAGACCAGAGGTTACTAAGCTTATTAAGAAATGTAATGACTTTGGTGCAGGTGGTGTATCCGTTGCAATTGGTGAGCTTGCAGCAGGTCTTAAGGTAGATCTTGATAAAGTTCCTAAGAAGTATGAAGGTCTTGATGGAACAGAGCTTGCTATATCAGAGTCTCAGGAGAGAATGGCTGTTGTTGTTGATCCTAAGGATGTCAAGGAATTCCTTCAGTATGCTGCTGAGGAGAACTTAGAGGCAGTTGAGGTAGCTGTTGTAACAGAAGAACCAAGACTTGTTCTTAACTGGAGAGGTAAGGATATCGTTAATATCTCAAGAGCATTCCTTGATACTAACGGTGCTCATCAGGAGACTAAGGTTGTAGTTGATATTCCTTCACAGGAAGACGATTACCTTAAGCCGGTTAAGGTTACAGATGTACGCGGTAAGTGGTTAAAGACTTTAGCAGACCTTAACGAATGCTCACAGAAGGGACTTGTTGAGAGATTTGATGGTTCTATCGGAGCCGGTTCAGTATATATGCCATATGGTGGTAAATATCAGCTTACAGAGACACAGAGCATGGTTGCAAAGCTTCCAGTGCTTAAGGGTTCATGCGATACAGTAACTATGATGTCTTATGGATTTGATCCATATCTTTCATCATGGAGCCCATATCATGGAGCTATCTATGCTGTAACAGATTCTGTAGCTAAGATTGTTGCTGCCGGTGGTGATTTCAGTAAGATCAGATTCACATATCAGGAATACTTCAGAAGAATGACAGAAGATCCAGAAAGATGGAGCCAGCCATTTGCTGCACTTCTTGGTGCATATGAAGCACAGATGGGATTCGGACTTCCATCAATCGGTGGTAAGGACAGTATGTCAGGAACATTTGAACATATTGATGTTCCACCAACACTCTGCTCATTTGCTATTGATGTAGCTAAGGAAGGAGATATTATCACTCCTGAACTTAAGAATGATGGTGATGTATTAGTCAGATTTGATATTAAGAAGAATCAGTATGACCTTCCAGATTTCGAACAGGTTAAGGCGCTTTACAGTGCAATACATGAGCTTATCCAGAAGAAGGCGATTGTATCTGCATATGTTCTTGATGCTAACGGACTTGTGCCAGCACTCAGCAAGATGGCATTTGGTAATAAGTTAGGTTTTGAGATCAGCGCAGATGTTAAGGAAGATGACCTCTTTGCACCAGCTTATGGCTGTATCGTTGCAGAAGTTCCAGCGGACAAGCTTAGTGAGATTACTACAATTTATACTAAGGTTGGTACTGTTAAGGATAATGGCAAGTTCACATACAAGGAAGTTTCAATTAATGTAGAAGAAGCATTAAGCGTATGGGCTGATACTCTTGAGGGTGTATTCCCGACTAAGGCTTCTAAGGAAACTACACCGGTTGAAAGCAAGTTATATGAAGCACCAAGCGTACATGTATGCAAGAATAAGGTTGCTAAGCCAACAGTATTTATCCCGGTATTCCCAGGAACTAACTGTGAGTACGATAGTGCCAAGGCATTTGAAAGAGCCGGTGCTGATACAATCGTTAAGGTATTCAAGAACCTTGATGCTGAGAGTATCAGAGAGTCTGTTGATGAATTTGAGAAGGCTATTAACCAGGCACAGATTATTATGTTCCCTGGTGGATTCTCAGCAGGTGATGAACCAGATGGTTCTGCCAAGTTCTTCGCGACAGCATTCCGTAATGCCAAGATGAAGGAAGCAGTTGAGAAGCTACTTAATGAGAGAGATGGTCTTGCACTTGGTATCTGTAATGGATTCCAGGCACTTATCAAGCTTGGTCTTGTACCTAACGGTAAGATTACAGGACAGGATGCACAGTCACCTACACTTACATTTAATACAATTAACCGTCATATATCTAAGATGGTATATACTAAGGTTGTCAGCAATTTAAGCCCATGGCTTGCTAATGCTGAACTTGGCGGAGTATACTGCAACCCGGCTTCACATGGTGAAGGAAGATTTGTTGCTCCTAAGGAATGGCTTGATAAGCTCTTTGCTAACGGACAGGTTGCTACACAGTACTGTGACCTTGACGGTAATGTATCTATGGATGAAGAGTGGAATATCAATGGTTCATACATGGCTATTGAAGGTATCACAAGCCCAGACGGAAGATGCTTCGGTAAGATGGCACATTCTGAGAGACGCGGTGACAGTGTTGCTATTAATATATATGGTGAGCAGGATATCAAGATATTCGAATCAGGTGTTAAGTATTTCAAGTAATGCATAGAATATGTCAGCATTGTGCCATTAGAATTGGAGGGGGATATTATGGCAAGAGATAAAGTCAGTACAGATATATTATGGAAGGACAGGAAGAGAATTCTCTTCCTCGGTCTTCCGTGGTCATTTACAAGATACAGTGTTTCTAAGGACAGATTCTTTATAAGCAGAGGTTTTTTCAGCATTAAGGATGATGAAGTAAGATTGTATCGTATTATGGATATTTCATTGGAACGCTCATTCATGCAGAGACTTGTCGGAGTAGGAACTATTAAAGTATGCTCTGGAGACAAGACAATGGGTGACTTTGAGATTAAGAATATCAAGAGGCCTAAGGCTACTAAAGAGCTGTTATCGGATCTTGTGGAGAAGCAGAGAGATATCAAGAGAGTTGTCAATAGAGAGAATATGATTGACGATCATGACCATTCAGATGGTAATGCGGATATTGATGACTTTGACAATAATGATGACGATGCACCATTTGACAGATAATTTGTAAAAATGTATTGACATATACATTCAAAGATGATATTTTAATAGTTAGTTAAAGCTAACTGATGTAACGGGTATCCAGTTAGGATATCCGTTATTTTATAAACATAAGTTAGATAGAACTAACAGAAGTAAGTCATATGAAAGGATGAGAATATGAGCGTAGTTATTATTGGTGGAAATGAATGTATGGAACGCCAGTATCAGCAGATATGTAAGAAACACGGCTGCAAGGCGAAGGTATTTGTTAAGGAAAAAAGCGGATTTTCCAAGCAGATTGGAACACCGGATCTTATGATACTGTTTACTAATACGGTTTCTCATAAGATGGTTTTATCGGCTGGGGGGGAGGG